>Ga0157369_10000992_pt1 | contig 35926 bp, 38 predicted proteins | sample C25metaG_FD_113461 | JGI IMG/M metagenome (GOLD analysis project Ga0157369, IMG submission 113461) | Corn rhizosphere microbial communities from Kellogg Biological Station, Michigan, USA - C2-5 metaG | ecosystem: Host-associated > Plants > Roots > Rhizosphere > Soil | place: USA: Michigan... | reverse complement strand
TTGCTTCGCTCGAAACGGAACGCCGGCGCAGCATCCGCAGCCTCCTGAATGACGAGTTGAGACATTCAGACCTCGATTTGGCGGCGCCAGCGCACATCGCACTGTGACGGACGACGGTGCAGACGACGATCGAGCATATCGCGCGCCTTGGCGGATGCGCCGCTTCGCATCAAAGCGAGCAGCAGCATGTCCTTGACGATCTCCCTCTGTGCGCCGCTGCCGCCAATGCGAGGAACGTCTCCGGACACTGGCTCCAGGATCCTGACACATTCCGCATAGTCCGCGTTCGCGAATGCGATCGCTGCGCGGCAGATCGATGGCACCACCACACCCGCGGGGAGCGTGCCATCGGCGACGCGTCGCGCATTTGCTTCGATGCGGTCGTTGGCCGCGGCGCCCTTTCCCCTCGCCGCCGCCAGCAGGCCCATGTGGACCTCGATGAAGGCGAGTCCCGGCTTCGGAAAGCGCGACTCGGCGTAGGTTTCGACGTCCTCCCACAAACCGGACGGCACTGCATAGCCGTTGGCCTGAAGTCGCCACAACAGCGAAACGGTATCGGTCACGACGTTGATCGGCACACCGAGCGAGACCGAAGGCTTGATGTGCTCGGAATAAATCGCCAAGGCCTGCTGCGGATCGTCACGCTCGAGGGCGGAGAGCGCCGCGTGCCATGCGAGATGAGCGTGAAGCCGGCCTGCCCGATCGTAGCCCGGCAGCCAGTCCGCGATCAGCGCTTCGGCTTCCTGCGTCGATCCTTGTTCGAACATGGCATGCGAGACCGCGTGCGCGGCGTTGGCGTTGGCGCGGCGCTGTTCGAGGCCGCGCTGCGCAAGGTCCCGCCCCCTTGCGACCGACCCGTTCTCGGCATGCGACCAGCCGCGATAGGTGAGGAACCACCAGTCGTCAGCATCGTACCGGTCAGTCACGCGTTCGCAGAGATCCACGCGAGCCTGGTCGTGGTCCACCATTCCCGAAAAGGCGAACAGCCCGAAGGCTCCGAGCGGCAAAGAGAGGATCAGGACGTCGCGTGGCCAGTCGTTCAAATGAGCGAGCGCGCTCTCCAACGCCTTGGCCGATTGCCCGGTCAGCGCAAGTGAGAGAATTGCGACATGACTGATTTCCCGCGGCGAGCCGTTTCGCGCTACGATCTCCTGCGCGGCCGCGATCCTCGCGCGCGCCTCTGCGGGTTTGGCCCGGATCGCGTGCAGCCGCGCGAGTGCGGCATGCGCGAGTGCGAATTCGTGATCGTGGTCGATCGCCAGCCGCAAGGCGTCGTCTGCTCCTGGCCAAGTCGAGAGCAGTAAATCGACTCCGTCGCGGTAGTAGGCCGCCGCTTGCGGGGACTCTGTCGAAATCCGAAGGCCGCGACTGTCGAACTCAGCCATGCTCCGCTCCTGATACCGGACGAGGCGAGCCGGCCACTACCTCTTGCCGATCGCCGGCCTCGGACTTCGATCGGTAACAGAGCAAAATCAGACTGTCTTTCGACGTTTTGCCATTTAATGTATGATATCGGCCATTTCGGAGATATCATGACCTGGATACCCATATCCGCCCCACCAGGCGTTTTGCCTCCGCGACCCATCACCATGCGTGCGCAATCGATCCCGGCCCGGCACGAATTCCCGGAGCACGCGCATGATTGGCACCAGGTGGTCTACGCCATCGACGGAGTGCTGATGGTGACGGCGGAAAACCGTTCGTTCGTCATCTCGCCCGATCAGGCGGTCTGGCTACCAAGCGGAGTCCACCATCGGGTAGGCTCGCTGCTAGGGGCCGAGTTTCGCAGCCTTTGGATCGCGGTCGATGCCGGACGAGATCTCCCCTCGGCGCCGACCGTACTGGCGGTCTCTGCGCTGCTCAGGGAGTTGATCGTGGAAGCGGCTGCGATCGAAGGAAGCCGAGACGGCGACGGCTACCCCGACCGCGTCGCGACGCTGATCCTTGATCAACTCCGCAGGGCTCAATCGCTGACGGCCGGACTGCCCTGGCCGCACGGCGAACGCCTGCTGCGGCTTTGTGAAACTTTGTACGTCGACCCTGCCGATACCCGCAGCTCGAGCGCATGGGCCAAGGCACTCGGCATGTCCCCGCGCACGCTCACGCGCCAGTTCGAAGCAGAAATGGGTCTGAGCCTGCGGTCGTGGCGGCGCAGGCTTCGATTACTCCGTGCGATCGAACTTTTGGGCAGTGGCACGACGGTGACCGAGACGGCCATGCAACTGGGCTACGGGTCTGCATCGGCGTTCGTGTTCGCGTTCCGCACGGAGATGGGAATGAGCCCACACGCCTACAGGCGAAAGGCGACAGGCAGGCATCGTATTTCATCGCCGATATCGCCGAGCCGGCGCGAGACGCCAGCGGTGCATGCTGGCGACCATGGCGAATGAGTGTGAAGGTTCCGGAGCCACCGAAGCACAGTTAAGGGACCCTTGACCGCCGAATCGGCACCAGAAGGCCCCGCATAGGTTTCCGGGAGCATTTCGTCTCGTCGAACGTTAGTCTTTCGAGCGGGTTTCGCGGGGGCGAGTGTCAACGACCTGCGGCCGCCAAAAACGGCAGGCCGGAACAGGGCATGTCGATCGCGATCGCGTCGGCATCGTGCGACCGGCATCAGCCTTCGCAGCAGGGTTCATGCCCGCGGTTCTTTCAAGGTTGCGAACGAACCAGGCCTTGCGCCGAACATCAAACTGGTAGCTACCAAAATGTCGAGAAGAACCCGATCACGGAAAAGCAAAGCTACTAACTTGAGCCTCTCCCAGAATGCGCAAAGGAAATATGAGCGGTATCTGGAGCTGGCCCGCACCGAAGCTCAGGGCGGCGATCTTGTCGCGGCGGAAAATTACCTGCAGCACGCCGAGCATTATCTCCGGTCGATGCATGAAAACCGCGGCGCGAATGGCTTGCGTCGCACTCAACGCGCGAATTGATCTCGGGAACTCGTCCGCTCAACCCAGCACCCAAAATGGCCAGTTGCGGATGCCGGCATCATGCAGACACGGCCTCGCCGGCGCAGTGCGGTACGCGCATCGCGCAAGCCTCGAATGCGGCGTCGATGATCGCAAGCTTAACGGCCTGCGCGGAAAGATACTGCCGCCGGAAATCCTCCGCGACCCACAACGGGGATTTCCCGCGCGCCCCGGACCACCCCAGACTCCCCATCGCCTCGGCCTCGGCAAATTTGCGCCCGAGCTGCGTCCGCGACAGCGCGAGACGCTGCGCCAATGCGGAAACCGAGGTTACGTCGGTCGCAATGCGACCGTCGGAAGACGGCTGCTGGCAACCGACGATGAGGCGATCCATCACGATCCCTCCTTCGTTAACCCAGGTAAAAAGGGAGAAAGTCCCTTCAGGCTCGCGAACCTTATTCGAGCCGATCAGACCATCCGCGACGAGGGGCTCGATCGCACGGAGCAATGCCGGGTCGGCATTGAACGTCGCAACTCGCCCGCCGCCGTCGAGGCGGTCGAGGGTTGCAAGATGCAACACGTGCCAACCGAGCAGGGCCGCAAGCACCGCCGGCGCGGGCTCGAACGCGCGATGGCGCCTGCCTGCGCGGTTTGTGACGGGACGGACAATGTCGTATTGCAACATCTCCTTGAGAAAGGCCGAGGCGGTATTCCGGCTTGCGATGTCGTGGCGCTCGATCGCTTCGAGGAAACGTTCCGTGAGCAGGCCCGCGCCCGCAGCGCAGGCTTCACTGCGGAAATATTGGGCGAGCGCTGCGTGTGCCATCAGCCAACGCTGCTGGGTCGCAAACACCGATGCGATCCGGGGGGCCGCTTCCTGCATCGATAACAGCGATTGCGCCTGGCCCCGAACGCTGGGCTCAAGCGCGGAATGAGACAGGATTTCGTCTGCAGTCATCGCCATTGTTCTGCGGTCATCGTTGCGTTCAGGTAGGACGTAAACGCGAAGGAGCCACCTTTCGAGCGAAACGAATGAATGTCCAGCAGCACGTCGTGTTCGCGAAGAAGCCGGCACAGCATGTTGCCAACCAGATCCTCGTTATCTGTCGGCATCGCCCGTTCCCGCCGGTCGCGATTTAAGTTGCGACCGGCTCCGCGGCCAAGTACGCACGCCCACGAGCACTTGCTATTTTGCCGCTTTGCAGGAAGGTGAGTAACCCCTGACAAGGCGAAGCCGCGCCCGGTCCGGCGCGGCTTCGTGTCCTGATCACGTTCAGAGCAAGCCGTTCTTCTTCAGGATTTCGGGCGCGTTGTCCTTGGTAATCAGCATGGTGGGCAAGGTGATGACGGGTGGAATTTTCTCACCATGGAGCAACTTCGCGGCCTGACGAAGCCCTTCCGCGCCGGGCGTTGCATAGAGGAATGTCGCGGTCAGAAGTCCCTTGTTGACCCAGCTCACGCCTTCGTCGGGCAATCCGTCGATGCCTACGAAGAACTTGATACTTTTCTCGCGGCCGGCATCTTTCGCGGCAAGGTACGCACCATAGGCCATCGGATCATTGTGGCCGTAGACCAGATCGATCTGCTCGTTATTGCGCAGCGCCGTGGTCATGATGTTGTAGGCTTGGTCCTGCTTCCAATCGCCCGATTGATTGTTGAGCAGAAATTTGATGCCCGGCTCCTTGTCGGCGAAGCTATGGAAGCCGTCATGCCGGTCATGGGCCGGCTGCGTGCCCATGCCGCCCCAGATCTCGACCACGTTGCCCTTGGCCTTGCCTGCTCCACCAAGCAGTTTGACGGCGTGCTCGCCGGCGGCGCGTCCGATTGCGACGTTGTCGCCACCGATGAACTCCGTGATCCGCTTGGTGTCGACGTTGCGATCGAGAACGATCACGGGGATCTTGGCATCGATCGCCTTTTCGACGACGCCGGTGAGGCCGGCCGATTCCTTGGGCGAGATCAACAGCACATTGACCTGCTGCACGATCAGGTTTTCGCAATCGGCAACCTGCTTCTCCGTCTTGTCCTGACCGTCGGTGATGATCAGATCGACGTCGGGATGGTTCTTTGCCTCGGCCTGGATGTCCTTGTTGAACTGCACGCGCCAAGGTTCGAGCGTCGTGCATTGGCTGAAGCCGACCCGCCATTTGGCCGCGGCTCGTGCCGGCGTCCATCCCGCCGGCAGATAGGTGGTTATCGCCGCACCGGCGACGGTTGCCGAAAGCTGCAGAAATTCACGACGCTTCATCGAGGTCCTCCCTTGCAAATGGCGCATTCAAAGTGCTCAGCGGCCGAACGGAATCGGCCGCCTCGGTTTCGCTCGCGCGCTTTGGGGCTGGTAGGCGCCATCGCGCGACGAACTGTCCGAGATTCTGTTCCTGCACCAGGACAGTGCAGATAATGATCAGTCCTTTCATGACGAGCTGGACATTGGAGTCGATATTCTGCAGCTGCAGAATGTCCGACAGGAGCCCAAAGATCAGGACGCCGACAAAGGTGCCGGCGAGCCCTCCACGCCCTCCCATGAGGCTGGTTCCGCCAATCACGACCGCCGCGATGGCATCGAGTTCGAGTCCCGTGCCCGCGTCCGGCTTGCCTTGTCGGTATTGGGCCACGAACAATACGCCTGCGATGCCCGCGAGCAGGCCGGACAGCAGGTAGGCGGTGAACTGAACCTGCGCGACCTTGATGCCGGAGAGCCTCGCCGCTTCGGTGTTACCGCCGATGGCGTAGACGTAACGGCCGAAGGTCGTGAAACGCAGGATCGCAGCGCAGATCAGGATCGCCGCGAGAAAGAACACGCTTGGCACGGGAATGATGCCCCACAGCATCGAGCGCAGGACTTCGAAGCTCTCGGTCGCGTTGGTACCGGTATAGACCGCGATCACGGCGTTGTCCTGACCTGCCGTCAGCCGCGCGATGCCGAGTGCGCTCACCATCATCGCGAGTGTCGCAATGAAGGGCTGCAACCGTCCGTTCACGATCAGGAGCCCATTGACGGCGCCAAGCAGCATTGCCACGCAGGGCGTCACCAGCAGCACCCCGAGCACGCCAAATTTGGTCGGCAGCTCGTTGAACAGAAACCAGCCGACGAGAAGTGCGGCAAGCAATCCGAACATCGCGGGCATGCCGACGTGCTGCCACGACCCGAGTACGATCTCGCGACGGGCGCCTGCGGCCGCATCGCGGCCGCGGGCAATGCCGTGCAGTACGAAGCGCGCGAGGCAGGCGACCGCGGTGAAGGCGACGAGGATCGCCGTCGGCAAGCCCATCACGGAGGCGGTGCTCCAGCCGGGTTTAGTGAGCAGCATCGCGCAGACGATGGTCGAGAAGCCCATCACCGATCCGACCGAGAGGTCGATGCCACCGAGCAGGATAACGATCGTCATGCCGGTGGCGACGAGACCCGTGATCGAGACCTGACGCAGGACGTCGGTCAGGTTGCCATAGGACAGGAAAATATTGTGGCCGGCGGAGGTATGCGGCGAAGCCGCCGCACCGATCAGGCAGATGATCAGCAGCCCCCAATAGAGCTTGGTGCGTGAAAGCGTGCGAAACACGCGCGTCATTGGCTATCCCACGAATGTGCCGCCATGCCCGGCGCGGCAAGACGCATGATTTTCTCCTGCGTTGCTTCGTCACGCCTGAGAAGCCCGGTCTGATGTCCTTCGCACATCACCAGGATCCGGTCGGACACGAGCAGGAGCTCCGGCAATTCCGAGCTCACCACGACGATGCCGAGGCCCCGCTCGGCAAGATCGAAGATGAGTTGATAGATTTCCTGCTTGGCGCCGATGTCGATGCCGCGCGTTGGCTCGTCGAGCAAGAGAATGCGCGGCTCGGTGGCGAGCCATTTGCCGATCACGATCTTCTGCTGGTTGCCGCCCGAGAGTGTCGCGACCGCCTGGTCGATATTCGCACAGCGTACCGAGAGGCGCCGCACTACGTCGCTTGCGAGACGGCCTTCGCGGGCAAAGGCGCGCAGGCCGAAACGTGACAGCGCGCCGACCGACGGCAAGGCGACGTTGCTGCGGATCGATGCGGCCAGATGCAGGCCGCGCGTCTTGCGATCCTCGGTCACCAGCGCAAGCCCGAGGCGATAGGCGTCTGCGGGTGAGTTGATCTCCTCGACCGCGCCATCGATCGCAATTTCGCCGCTACGCCAGCCCTGCGCTGCGCCGAAGATCGCTTCGAGAATTTCGGTCCGGCCGGAGCCGAGCAGCCCGCCAATGCCGAGAATCTCGCCGCGCCGCAGATCGAAGCTGACGCCATGCAGCACGCGATTCCAGCCATGGACGCCAAGCGTATCGAGGGTGAGGCCGCGGACCGAAAGCACGGTCGCGCCATTTGTGACCGTGCTGCGGTGACTCGTGGCCATATCGCGGCCGACCATTGCCGAAATGATCCCGCTGCGCGTGAGCTCACCGATATTGGCCGCGAGCACCCGCCGTCCGTCGCGCAGCACCGTCACGCGATCGGCAAGCTCCATGACCTCGTCGATCCGATGGGACGTGTAGATGACGGCCACCCCTTGCGAAGTGAGCTGGCGCACCACTTTGAACAACGTCTCGCATTCCGATGCGGATAGCGCCGAGGTCGGCTCGTCCATGATGAGAACACGGGCATCGAGTGACAGGGCCTTGGCGATCTCCACCAGCTGTTGCTCTCCGACACGCAACGTGGCGATGCGGCTGTCGGGATCGATCGCAACTCCAAGATGTTGCAAGAGGCGCCCGGCTGCTCTCATCATGCGCCGGCGATCGATGATCGTCCCCGCGATGAGTGGCTCCCGGCCAAGGAAGATGTTGTCGGCGACGCTGAGTTCCGGGACCAGGTTGAGCTCCTGGTGAATGATCGCGATGCCTGCCGCTTCGGCATCGCGCACGCCGGCGAACGCAATGGGAGCGCCATCGATCTGAACGGTGCCGAGATAGTCGATGTGCACGCCGGCCAGGATTTTCATCAGGGTGCTCTTGCCGGCGCCGTTTTCCCCCATCAAGGCGTGCACTTCCCCGCAGCGCAGATCGAAATCGACCCCGCGCAATGCGGTGACGCCGGCAAAGCTCTTGGTAACGCCTTCAACTGCCAGAACCACCGCGCCCGGTGAATCACTGAAACGACTGGCGGCGCCGTCAACCGCGCGCTGTGACGGAGACGAACGTCCATCGAGGCCGCGCTGCGGCGTCGCGTGCGTCTCCATCGGTCACGTCCTCCGGGCTCGTCATCTCTTTCCGGTCAACCGAGCCCCTTGAAGGTCGGTGGACTGGCTTTGTTTAACTGATATGCTAGTTATATGAACCATACCTCGTCAAGCCCCAAAGGGCGAACAGCAATTTTGGCAGCACCTGGAGCGACATTTGATGCATTCGATCGGCGGGTTCAGTGCGGGAGCTACCGCGGCGCGCGGCCAGGGCGCGCGCGAATCCAAGGTGAACCGCGCCTATCTGGCGCTGAAGCAGGCGATCGTCACCGGTACGCTTGCCCCGGACACACCAATCGACAAGAGCGAATGGTGCGCACGCTTCGAAGTCTCCCGGCTGTCTCTCACCGGCGCGATCAATCGCCTCGCTTTCGAAGGCCTGGTCGTGATCGAACCGCAGCGCGGCTCATATATCGCAAGAATCCGTCTTGAAGACGTCAAGCAGTGGATGTTGATGCGCCGCGCTCTGGAAATGGAGGTGGTCGTCTGCTGTGCGACCACGCTGCCGACGGAAGGGCTCGCCAAGCTTGGCCAGAACGTGGCTTATCAGCAGGCGGCGCTCGCAAGCGGCGACCTTCAAGGTTTCCACGAGCTCGACACGCGCTTCCACCGGCAGATGGCGGAGGCGCTCGGCCTGACGCGGGTGAGCGAGGTTCTGGATCCGATCCGCACACATCTCGAACGGGTGCGTCGCACGCTGCTACCCGAACCTGGCCGGATGCAGGAGACGTTCGCCGAGCACCAAGCCATCTACCAGGCCATCGCCGAAAAGGACGCCGATCGGGCGCGCGGCGAGATCGCGAACCATCTCGACCGCGTCGCTTGCGAGTTACAGCTGTTCGCGACGCGCCATCCGGATTTCTTCGATTCCTAGCGACGGTTTTCGTAGAGGCGGAGGCAACGCGGCACACGCGCTGAATGCGCGCCTACCGCCCATTATCGGTCGTCAGTTCGAACAGCTTGACATTGAAGCTGCGCTCGAGCGCCACCAGAAAATCCATGGGTGGCGTCGCGTGCTCCGGACGGCGCCAGCCGAGTTCAAAGGTGTAGTCGGCCTTTTGCGATTCCGGATCGAGCTTTCGTTCCTGAAAATGCGCCCGACAGTGCATCGGACCAAGTATCCGAGACACCTCGTCCAGCGTGGACCAGGAAACATCTGAAGTTATGATCAAGCGCGCGCGATGTTCGCGCGGAATCATCACATCGACCCATTGGAGAAACCAAAGCGTGATGACCGCGAGCGCCGTCGCAACCATGCCCAGGATCAATTGGCCGCCGCCGAGGCAAAGTCCAATCACGGTCACAAGCCATAACGTTGCCGCCGTCGTGACGCCGACGATCATGTCGCCTTTCTTGATGATCGTGCCGCCGCCGATGAAACCAACGCCGGTCAGAATGCCCAGCGGCAGGCGCATGACATCCATCACGGCAAAGGATCCCGGGGTCTTCCCGGTCTGCGGCAACAGGATGTTGGCCTGGATCATCGCCACAGAGGCAGCGAGGCCGACCAGGATCGTCGTGCGGAAGCCGGCGGCATGTCCGCGCGCGCCACGGTTGAGGCCGATGACGGCGCCGGCCAGCATAGTCAGGGCCAGGCGGATCGCGATGTCGGTCCAGGTCGGCGAGAGCGGCATGTCCATGACGTCCTCGTGCAGGTCTTGAGGGCCGCTGCCCGCCGGCTTATTCCATTACTATCTCCCCTCGCCCGTTGTCCTCATGAGCTTGTCGAGCGTAATCGGAAGATCGCGGATACGCTTGCCGGTCGCGTGGAAGATGGCATTCGCGACGGCCGCCGCCGTTCCGACGATCCCGATTTCACCGAGGCCTTTCACGCCGAGGGGACTGACCTTTTCGTCCTGCTCATCGGCAAAGATGACATCGATTTGCTCGATGTCGGCATGGGCGGGAACGTGATATTCGGCGAGATTATGGTTCATGATGCGACCGATACGGTGGTCCATGAGGGCCTCCTCGTGAAGCGCCATGCCGATACCCATCACAACGCCGCCGAGAATCTGGCTGCGTGCGGTCTTCGGGTTGAGGATTCGGCCCGCGGCCACTGCACATACGATCCTCGGTATTCGGACGACGGCGAGCTCTTCATCGACACGCGCCTCGGCAAAAATGGCCGAATGCGTATAGCTTGCGAATTTTTTGGCTTGCGCCGCGTTCGGGCCGACGCTTCCGTCCTCCACGATATCAGGCAGATCCGCAGCATGCATGACTTCAGTAAGCGCCAGGCTACCGCCAGGATCATCCTTGCGCGCGATGCGGCCTGATTTGAACTCGACCTGGTCGAAGCTGGCATTGGCAAGGGGCGAATTGGCCATCCCCTTGGCATGCTTAAACAGAGTTCGCTTCAACGCTTCGCAGGCGGCAGCGACCGCCGACCCGTTCGATGCAGCCGTCCACGAGCCGCCCTCCACCGGCGAACTCGGCAGGGAGGAATCGCCGATCTGAAGGGTCACGGCTTCGATCGGAACTCCCAACGCGTCCGCGGCGATCTGGGTCAGGATGGTCCAGGTGCCAGTGCCAATATCCGATGCTGCCGTCGATACTTCGAAGCGGCCGGCGGCCGTCAATCGCGCCCGCGCCTTCGCCTCCTGCAAGGAAGCTTCCCACACACCGGTCGCCATGCCGAGACCAACCAGTTCATGGCCCTCGCGCATCGACCGCGGCTCTCGCTTGCGCTTGCGCCAACCGATCGTCTCGGCGCCTTGTATGTAGCAGGCGAGCAGCGCCTTCGACGTCAGCGTCTTCCCGCTGCTTTCGTCATTCGCGGTGAAATTGACTTCCCGCAGCTTGAGCGGGTCGATGCCAACTTCATAGGAAAGCTCGTCCATGGCGCATTCAAGCACGGTCACGCCGTTAGCGGCCCCCGGCGCGCGCATGTCGCAGGGGGTGGCCGTATTGAGCTTGGCGAGAGCGTAGCTGAGTTTGACGTTATCACAGCGATACAGCATGCCCGACCAGTTCACGAGGGCCTCCTGGTAGTCCTCGAAAACCGAGGTCTCTGCCACGGCATCGTGTGTGATCGACAGCAGCCGCCCGTCCCTGTCGGCAGCAAGCGAGACCGAGTGGTAGCTGTCCGGCCGGTGGCCGATGAAGAACATCTGCGACCGCGTCAAAACCACGCGCACGGAGCGCTTGAGCTCCAGTGACGCCATCACCGCAAGGAAGAGCTGCTGTTGTGGACGAAGGGCCGAGCCAAACGCACCGCCGACATAATGATTGATGACACGGACATTGTCGGGCTTCAGTCCAAAGACGGAGCAGACATAGCCCTGGCTGTTCTGCGAGCCCTGCGTCTTCTCGTAGATCGTCAATTTTCCCTCGCTCTGATAGACGCATGTCGTTGCGAACAGCTCCATGGGATTGTGGTGCTCGGGATTGACGCGGTAGTCGCGGCTGATCTTGTACTGCGCCTCCGAAAAGGCCTGCTCGGCATCGCCGCGAGGCTCGGGCGGCGGCGGAATGCCGCTGCGCTTCTCCGGCGGATCATATGCCTCTGCGCGTTTTCGCTCGAGCTCGGTGCAATGCGGCTCAACGTCGTACTCTGCGCGAACCATCGAGGCCGCATCGCGGGCGGCCTCGAAACTCTCGGCCACGACCAGTGCGATGGGTTGTCCGCTATAAAGAACTCGATCGGAATACAGCGGCCGCAGCGGATGTCCCGGCGGCGCAACGTCGTCGCGCCAGTTTCGGTCCAGCCAAGCCGCCTTGGCGCGATTTTCGTGCGTGAAAATCTCGACAACGCCCGGCAACGCCTTAGCCTGCCGAATGTCCAGCTTGCGAATACGGCCGGCTGCGACGGTGCTGGAGACGATCACACCGTGGAGAACCCCGGGCGCGCCATATTCCGCGGCGTATAATGCCTGCCCTGTCACCTTCAGAACTCCGTCGACGCGGCTCGTGGCGCGACCGACGAAGCGCTCGTGTTCGAGTACTTGCATTGCGATCTCCTCAGCGCACGACCTTGTCGGCCTGGTCCTGGGGCATGCAGGCGGCCGCCTGTCGCAGGGCCCTGACGATGGTTCGGCGTGCCAGCTCGATCTTGAAATCGTTTTGCCCATGGCCCTTGGCGTGGCGCAGGACAGAGCCGGCACATTCGGCGAAAGTGGATTCATCCGGCACCTTGCCGCGCAGCCAGTCTTCGACCTTGCGGTCGCGCCAGGGCTTGTGGGCAACACCACCAAGCGCGAGACGCGCCTCTGCGATCGCGCCGGCATCGATCCTCAGCGCGGCGGCGACACTGACTAGCGCAAAGGCATAGGACAAGCGGTCGCGCACTTTCAGATACGTATAGCTTTCCGTGAAGTCCGAGCGCGGCAACTCCACCGCCGTGATCAATTCACCCTGCTGCATGGTGTTATCATGCTGCGGGCGATCCTCCGGCAAGCGATGAAAATCACCAAAGGGCAACTTACGCCTGCCGTCGGGTCCTTCCAGGTGAACAATGGCGTCAAGCGCGGCGAGCGCCACGCACATGTCGGAAGGATGAACGGCAATGCAGTGATCACTTGTGCCAAGAATGGCATGAATACGATTGATGCCGTCGATGGCCGAACAACCACTGCCCGGCTGCCGCTTGTTGCAGGGCGTTGATGGATCGTAAAAGTAGTAGCAGCGCGTTCGTTGCAGCAGGTTTCCGCCTGTCGTCGCAGCGTTGCGCAATTGTGCCGAAGCGCCGGCAAGGATTGCACTCGCCAGCAGCGGAAATCGTTTGACGATCCTGGGATCCCAGGCGAGGTCGCTATTGCTGACCAACGCCCCGATCTTCAGTCCTCCATCGGGCGTTTCTTCGATGCTCCGCAATGGCAAATGGTTGATGTCGACGACGCGCGCAGGCCTTGCCACATCATATTTCAAGAGATCGACGAGATTGGTGCCGCCGGCCAGCGCCTGCGAATTCGGCGCGGCCAGCGCCTGGATGGCATGCGCCACGGAATCGGCTCTGATGTATTCGAAGCGATTCATTCCGCGGCCTCCCGCGCGATATTGCCTTCGTGCAGCACGTCCTCGATGGCATCTGCGATGTTGGTGTAGGCGCCGCAGCGGCAGATGTTGCCGCTCATCTGCTCGCGGATTTCAGCGCGGCTGTGCGCATGACCTTCGGCAAGCAGGCCCACGGCAGAGCAAATTTGTCCCGGCGTGCAGTAGCCGCACTGGAAGGCGTCCCGTTCGACAAAAGAGGCTTGCAGCGGATGCAATTCGCCGCCATGCGCCAAGCCTTCGATTGTGGTTATCTCTGCGCCGTCCTTCGACACCGCGAGGATCAGGCAGGCGTTCAGGCGCTTGCCATCGACCAGCACCGTGCAAGCGCCGCATTGTCCCTGATCGCAGCCCTTTTTCGTGCCGGTGAGCTCCAACTGCTCACGCAGCACATCGAGAAGCGTAACCCAGGGGTCGACGGATAGAGATCGGCGGACGCCATTGATCGTGATGGTTAGAGGCATCCCGACGGGAGTAAAGCTTTCGGACACCGGAACCTCATGAAAGAAGCTAATGTCCCTTGGCAACACCCTCCCGGCGGTCGCGTTCCTAAGCGGGCCGCCGGTTGGCCATGTTCGACCGGCTCTCGCCGTCTACCATTTCTGGCGACCGTACCAGTCGTTGACCTCCTTTTGAGCCTGATCCTTGGCATAGCCATAGCGTTGCTGCAGGCGTCCTTCGAGTTGGTCCTGGTTGCCGGCGATCACATCGAGATCGTCATCGGTCAGCTTGCCCCATTGCTCTTTCACCTTACCTTTCATCTGCTTCCAATTTCCTTCGACCCGATTCCAGTCCATGCGTAATCTCCTTGCGCTGTAGTTCGACCAACCGGCTGCCGAGTTAGGTGTTCCTATCGTCGCCTCCGTCTCCGCCTTAGGAACCTTGAGTATACCGTGGGGTTCAGCGTCGAACTCGAAGGAGACAGGCATGAAGACGACGATTCTCGCGCTCGCCATCGCCAGCACGTTTACCTCCGCCGCACCGGCTCAATCCGTGGGTGAAAAGACTGGTGTGAATTCTGTATTCGGCATTACGCCGAAGACCGAAGACTTCATCAAGGAAGCAGCAATGAGCGACATGCTCGAAGTCGATGCTGCAAAGATCGCCCAACAGAAGGGCGACGCCGATGAGAAGAAATTTGCCGAAGCGATGATTACCGACCACGACAAGACCAGCACCGAGCTTAAAGGCCTGGTGCCATCCGACATGGCATCCGCCATCCCGACGTCGCTCGACGACCGCTCTCAAAAGAAGCTCGACAAGCTGAAGGATGCCAAGCCGAACGACTTTGCAAGCGAGTACGACCCGATGCAGGTCAACGCTCACGAGGATGCGGTGTCGCTGTTCGAACGCTATTCAAAAGGTGGCGACAATGCGAAATTGAAGGATTGGGCGGGCAAGACGCTTCCGGCGCTGCAGCATCATCTCCAGATGGCGGAGCAGATGAACAACAATCGGAGCAAGTGATCTGCACTCAAAGCATTGAAGCGGTTCTACAGCCAGCCGATACCGGGTAGCGATGCATCTTCGACGTCAATCCTGCAAAAACCAGGCCGATACCAGGCGAAACGACAGCAGCACTCGATTAAATCGACCGAGGGAACGGAACGAAACCATTCCCGGCCCTTTGACGTCATAAAAAATACTGACCAGAGGAGATACACCATGAACCTACGCACCCTGACAATCGCTGCTCTGCTGGCACTCGGTGGAACTGTGACCGCGGCAAATGCCGTCGAATTCGATGTGGGCCCCGGAGGCGTGCATGTTGGTCCGGGCTATCATCATTACTACCGCGATTACGGGAACAATTGCCGGACCGTGATCGATCATCACACCAATCGCTATGGTGAGGACGTAACTGTCCGCAGACGCATTTGCGATTGACGCATCGTCTAACTCGGTAGCACATCAACGCCGCCCGAAAAGGCGGCGTTGATATGTTTACCCACCGTGCCAACCTTAACGGATTTTCACCTCTTGCCTGCTGGTGTTCCAGCAACAGGGCTGTTTCGCGTGCGTTGAATACGAGGATAATCATCAGAGGATAGTCATCATGAGAAAACTCGGAATCGCCCTGCTTACGACCACCATGTTGGCCGCGCCCGCGGCGTTCGCTGCCTCCAACACCAATAGTGACAACAATGGCAATCAGCAGCCACCGCAAGGTCAGCAGACGCAGCAGATGCAGAAGAACAACTCGCAGAACCGGCAGAGTGGTCAGAGTCAGCAGAACCAGCAAAGTGCTGAGAGCCAGCAGAACGGCCGGCAGCAATCCGCCGAAAATTCCCAGCCCATCTCGCCCCAGAGCATGTCGCGAGGCGAGGTAAAGCAGGTCCAGCAGGCGCTCGATAAGGACGGTTTCAAGGCCGGGCCGACAGATGGACGCTGGGGCCACGAAACCGCGAGTGCCGTGAAGCAATTCCAGCACAGCAAGCAGCTGCAGCCGACGGGTCAACTCAACGGGCAAACGGTCGCCGACCTTGGCCTGGATGCATCCAAGTTTCCGCAGCCGCAAGGCCAGAAGTAACGGCAGCAAAAGCGGCTTTGCCACCAACATTAAAGCCGAAGAGGCTGCATGGCTTCATTTCCGCGCAGTCTCTTTGTTTCCCGCTCGAGTCCGGTTCAGAACTTCGTCGAGCCCGCCTGGCCTGTCGTGCCTGATTGCGAGTTCGAACCGGGGCCACCCTGCATGGCTTCGAACGCCGACATGCCGTGAGGTCCTATCGTCATCACGACTGGATTTCCATCTTTGGTTTTCGCCTGAACGACGAACGATTCCGCTACGACCTTCACGTCCGTGAATCCCGCTTTCTTCAGGTCCTGCTGAATCTGTTGCGCGGCTGCAGGAGTCTGACTGGCGGTAGGGGCCGACTGCTGTGCAGCCTGAGAGTTAGGCTTTGGATTTTGGGCGAATGCTGCCGGGCACAGCGCGATTGCGACAGCCGCCGCGGTCACCATGAGAAATTTCATTTGCTTAATCCTCGTACATGGGAGTCGACTTGGGCATATCGATCGGCATAGTGCGAGGTTCCTGATGGCCGAATTAGACGTTGGTTGGACTGCGTTGCCGCGCTCGACCAAATGCCGTGCTGAAGCACGCCGAATCCTTCCTGAACATCGGCGATGAAGAAATGCGTCCAATCGAGGCCGAGCCGGCTCTGATTGGACGGTACCCTCTCCAACGATGATTTTTGCCGACGATGCCTGACAACGTTCCCTCCGACGGAGGAGAGCCGAGCAATGGCTGGATACAAGGCGATAACCGAAAGGGAGCTGGCGCACTCCGCGTCCGATCGCGAACTTAATGCCCGCGCACCCCCATCGTTTCTTCAAAGCCCATATCGAGCCCCGGCCGCGCCTCCAACCAGGGCAGCTTTCTAGTTAGGAACCTTCCAGCGCACCGGTGGATTATCTGTCGACGCGATTCCCTCAAGCCCCCGTCGGATCGCGTCGAGGAATGGGCCCCAAGCTCGGCCCCCTTGAGCTTGGGGCCTTCCTCCGCCGACTGGCTCCCGCACCGAAACTTGCTGAAGGTCGACGCAGGTCCACGTAGACCGATCGTAATCCTTTTTACAGGAACATCACAAAGTCCGTGTCGTTTGCTCAGCAAGGCCAGCCTTGGTCACCAGCCTTGGTCACGCGTCTTGGCCATTCATCCATTTCACCGAAGAGCAAGCTCATGGCACAGACCGTCGGCGACTTCATTGTCAATCGTTTGCACGATTGGGGCGTGCGCAAGATCTTCGGCTATCCCGGCGACGGCATCAACGGAGTGTTCGGGGCGCTCAATCGCGCCAACGGCAAGATCGAGTTCATCCAGGCGCGGCACGAGGAAATGGCTGCGTTCATGGCCTCAGCCTACGCCAAGTTCACCGGCGAGCTCGGCGTCTGCATCGCGACGTCCGGTCCCGGCGCATCTCACCTCATCACCGGCCTCTACGATGCCAGACTCGATCACATGCCGGTGCTTGCGATCGCCGGACAACAGGCGCGCACCGCGCTTGGCGGACACTACCAGCAGGAACTCGATCTTCCGTCGATGCTCAAGGACGTTGCCGGCGCTTTTGTCCAACAGGCTTCAGCGCCGCCTCAGGTTCGACACCTGGTCGACCGCGCCGTGCGCACGGCGCTTGGCGAAAGGAGAGTAACCGCGATCATTCTCCCGAATGATCTGCAGGAGATGGAATATCGGGAGCCGCCGCGCGCCCATGGCACGGTTCACTCGGCGGTAGGATTCACCAAGCCGAAGGTTGTTCCCTACGAAGCCGATCTGCGCAGGGCAGCAGAGATTCTCAACAAGGGCAGGAAGGTTGCGATGCTTGTCGGCGCCGGCGCGCTCGGCGCGGCCGATGAAGTCACCGCTGTCGCAGACAAGCTTGGCGCTGGCGCGGCGAAGGCACTGCTCGGAAAAGCCGTTCTTCCCGACGATCTGCCCTGGGTAACGGGCTCGATCGGCATGCTCGGAACGGAGCCCAGCTACGACCTGATGATGGAATGCGACACGCTCCTGATGATCGGGTCCGGTTTCCCCTATTCCGAGTTCCTTCCAAAGGAGGGACAGGCGCGTGGCATCCAGATCGATATCGCGCCCGACATGCTGTCATTGCGCTATCCGATGGAAGTGAATCTCGTCGGAGACGCCGCCGAGACGCTGAAGGCCTTGTTGCCGCTGCTGAAGGAAAAGGGCGACGGTGCGTGGCGCAAGAGGATCGCATCCAACCTCAAAAGCTGGTGGAAGACGCTTGAAGAGCGCGCCATGCAGCCGGCCAAGCCGGTAAACCCCCAACGCATCACCTGGGAGCTGTCGCCGCGCCTGCCTGACGGCGTGATCCTGACCAGCGATTCCGGATCATGCGCCAATTGGTACGCCCGCGACCTCAAGATCAGGCGCGGCATGATGGCCTCCCTTTCGGGCGGTCTCGCCTCCATGGGCGCGGCCGTTCCTTACGCCATCGCGGCCAAATTCGCCCATTCCGACCGGCCGGTCATCGCGATCGTCGGCGATGGCGCCATGCAGATGAACAACATGGCCGAGCTCATCACGGTGGCGAAATACTGGAAGAAATGGAGTGACCACCGCTGGATCGTCTGCGTGCTGAACAACGAGGATCTCAACCAGGTGACGTGGGAGCAGCGTGTCATGGAGGGCGATCCGAAATTCAACGCCTCGCAACAGATTCCCAACGTACCCTATCATCGCTTTGCCGAACTGATTGGTCTGAAGGGCATCTTTGTCGACCATCCTGACCGTCTCGCCGCGGCGTGGGACGAAGCACTCGCCGCGGATCGGCCGGTGGTTCTGGAGGTCAAGACAGACCCGGAGGTGCCCCCACTGCCGCCGCACATTACCCTGAAGCAGGCTAAGAAATTCACTGAAACCTTGCTCAAGGGGGATCCGCGTGAAGGAAGCGTGATCGCCGGAACTGCCCGCCAAGTCCTCGAATCGGTTCTGCCCGGCGGAGACCGTGACGATGGCTGAACAGTGGCTGCATGCGAGGAAGTATTGATATGCGACGAGTGCCGGCGGCCGAAGCGCAGCAAGCGGCGCTCGTCTCCTTGCGGACGATCGCGAGCAATCTGCACGACAAATATGCGGCAATGGATTTGAGGCCGGAGCCCGAAGGCGAATGGCGCAACGTTGCCGGGCGCAAGCTCAATTTGAGCTCGGCTCTGCTCGCTTTGTCGGTGCTCGCCGATAGCGGCGTTGAACATTACCGCGGCTCTTTTCAGAACCGCCTGATGTATCTGCCGCTCGGGGTCTCGGCGGCCACGCTGGCTGCAAGCCTGTTCGGGGTCGTCGATGCGCGAGAGAAATCCCACCTGCTTCGCGACGGTCTCTATGTCCTCGCTGCACTGACCGGCGCGGCCGGTGTTGGCTTTCACGGATACAACATCATGAAACGACCGGGCGGCCTGTCATGGGGCAATCTGTTCTATGCAGCACCTTTTGGCGCGCCCGTCGCGCTGTTGCTTGCGGGCCTGCTCGGCCGGGGTGGCGAGCGCGTTCGGGACGACGAAGCCTCGACGATCCTGGGATATCCGGCCGGCGAAATCCTGAGCATGGTCACGTTCGCCGGGCTTGCGGGCACGGTCGCAGAAGCGGGCTTGTTGCATTTCCGTGGCGCCTTTCAGAATCCCGGAATGTTCCTGCCTGTTGTCGTGCCCCCGACCGCCGCCGGCCTGCTCGCCACTACCCTTTTCCGGCCCGGCAATATTCTGCGTCGCGCAACGAAACTTTGCCTCAAGCTCACGGCTCTGCTCGGCTTCGCCGGCGTCGGATTTCATGCCTATGGCGTCTCTCGCGCGATGGGCGGCTGGCGCAATTGGAGCCAGAATATCCTCAACGGCCCGCCCCTGCCTGCGCCACCGTCATTCACCGGGTTGGCGCTCGCGGGACTTGCTGCCCTCTCATTGATCGAGAGAGATCGGAGCGCGGCTTATCATGGCTGAACGCTATCCAGGCTACAATGTTCTGAACAAGCGCAACTCGGTGTCCTGGAACGACCAGACCCGTGAGGTCATCGATGCGCGCCTCGGTCTGGATCCTGAGTTTCACCAATTCTGCGACGAATCCGAGTGGAAAGCGCTTCGCGCCATATGCGACCAGATCATTCCGCAACCGGTCCATCGCACCGTCAAAGCACCGATCGCGGCGATGATCGATCAAAAGCTCCATAGCGGCAAAGGCGACGGTTATCGCGACTCTCGCCTGCCCGAGCAAGACATGGCCTGGCGATTGGGACTGGCGGCCGTTGACGCTGAAGCCAAGGCAGCCTGTGAAAAACCGTTCTCTGAGTTGAGCAATGACCAGCAGCATTGGCTGCTCGGCAAAATCCAGCGCGCGCAGACATCAACCGACGCCTGGCAGAATATGCCGCCGGCAATCTTCTTCAAGAAGCGGCTGCTGCACGACATTGCCACCGCCTATTACGGCCACCCGGCATCCTGGAATGAAATCGGCTTTGGAGGACCGGCAAGCCCGCGCGGTTACGTGCGCATGAACTTCGATCGTCGCGACTCCTGGGAAGCCGCCGAGGCATCGCCCGGCCGGGAAGACGAAGCGCGGCGGGAGAACGAACGTGTTGGATGAGACGTCGCCAAGGGCTACAAATGGGCGCGCACCGGATGTTTTCAGGCCGGGCGCCTGGGTTTCCATGCGCGAATATCCGCAGGACGAGGCAGTCGACTTCGCCGTTGTCGGAACCGGCGCGGGAGGCGGTACGCTGGCCTGCAAGCTGGCGGAACACGGCTTTTCCGTCGTCGCGCTCGATGCGGGTCCTTACTGGCGTCCGCTCGAGGATTTTGCCTCCGACGAGTTGCACCAGTCGAAGCTCTATTGGACCGACAAGCGTATTGTCGACGGCGACACCCCGCTCCAGCTCGGGGCCAACAATTCGGGAAAAAGCGTCGGCGGATCGACTGTGCACTTCGCCATGGTGTCGCTCCGCTTCCGGCCCGAATGGTTCAAGTCGAAAAGCCAACTCGGCTACGCGGTCGACTGGCCGCTCGATTGGCGCGAGATGTGGGACTATTACACCGAGGTCGAGCAGGCCCTGAAGATTTCCGGTCCGGTGAACTATCCCTGGGGCCCGAAGCGCCCACGCTATCCCTATCGTCCTCATGAGCTGAACGCCGCGGCCCTGGTTCTTGCCGAAGGAGCCGAAGCGCTGGGCATCGGCTGGACGGAGACGCCGTTGGCGACGCTGTCCGCACCCCGTGGCCTCGCGCATCCCTGCGTTTATCGGGGAATGTGCGTGATCGGCTGCTCCACCAACGCCAAGCAGAGTGTACTGGTGACGTGGCTGCCACGCGCGCTCAAGGCTGGCGCGGAGATTCGTGATCTCGCCATGGTGGGCTCGATCGAGCACGATCACACCGGACACGTCACAGGTGTTCATTATCTGCGCGAGGGGCGCTGGCGCTTCCAGCGCGCGAAGAATGTCGTGGTCGCCGGCTACGCGATCGAGACGCCGCGGCTGCTGCTCAATTCGGCCAGTGGAAAATTTCCCGATGGCCTGGCCAATTCTTCCGGACTCGTGGGCAAGAACCTGATGGTGCAGTCCAACCAGGCGGTATGGGGCGTGGTCGACCGGGAAATCCGTTCCTACAAGGGACCGCCCTCGCTCGCGATCACCGAGCACTGGAATTATACCGACGAGGGCAAGGATTTCCACGGCGGCTATGCCTATATGAGCCAGGGCCCGCTTCCCATCGTCTGGGGAAACACGTTAGCGAGCAAGCGTGGCTTGTGGGGCCAGCCCCTGCTCGACGCGATGGAGAACTACAACCATCAGGTCGGCCTGAAGATCGTCGGCGAAACGCTGCCGCACGAGCGCAACCGCGTGACGCTTTCCGACGAGCGCGACCAATATGGCTTGCGCATTCCGCGCGTCACCTATTCCTTCTGCGACAACGACAAGCGTCTGATCGCGCATTCTTTGCACTTCATGCGGCAGGCACTGGAAGCAGTAGATGCGCGCGATATATGGGATGAAGACGACGATACCGCCCATCTCAACGGGACCGCGCGAATGGGGCATGATCCCGCGAGCAGCGTCGTCAATGCCGATTGCCGTTCCTGGGACATCCCCAATTTGTGGATTTGCGACGGCTCGGTGTTTCCCACCGTCGGAGGGGTCAACCCGTCGCTGACGATCCAGGCCATCGCCTGCCGTACGGCGGACCGAATCAAGGTAATGGCGCGGCGCGGTGAATTGGCAACGCTCTAGCGCCGGAAGCGCCTCGATGTCCGGCGCCCGGCGCCGACAACAGCTCCAGCCGCGAAGAACAGCGCCGCACCGATGATGACGCTGGCCGTACGCGCCACTTCACCCTCGATCAATAGCGCATGCTCGGACGATCCGGCGCTGAACGAGCCCCTGGTGCGGTGCAGAGCCGTGACCGGGTGATCCAGATTGTCGTCACGTCCGATGAAGAGCGGAGTGCTGCTCTGCTGGCCTGCCACGGCCTTGCGTGCCAGATAACGGTCGAGATAGGCCGGCGCGATCGTATTGCCGAGGATCGTGAGGACGGTTTGCAAGCCAAGCCAATATTCGCGGGAAGATCCCCGCGCCACGCGAAATACCGCGTCCGCAACGATTTCCGGCTCGACCGGCACGCCCATCGGACGCGGCGCGCGGGAAATATGCGCCCGCGCCCAATCGAATTGCGGCGTGTTGACCGCCGGCAGTTCGATGATGCTCACCGTGACTGGTGATCTCTCATGGAGCAGCTCCGCCCGCAGCGAGTCCGTGAAGCCGCGGATCGCGTGTTTGGCGCCGCAATAGGCGGCCTGCAAGGGAATGCCGCGATAAGCCAGCGCTGAGCCGATCTGGATGATACGGCCTCGCCGGCGTGGCCGCATTGATCTCAACGCCGCCATGGTGCCGTACACCAAGCCGAGATAGGTCACCTCCGTCACCCGCTTGAACTCCGCGGGATCGATGTCCGCCACGGTCGAGAACACGGTCTCCATGGCGTCGTTGATCCATATATCGATGAATCCAAGCCGCCGCTCGAGTTGATCCGCGGCTTCGAATAGCGCTGCCGGGTCGGAGACGTCGACCGTCTCCCATTCGACAGCCTTGGCACCGGATACCTGAAGCTCCCGCTGCACGTCCCTCAATGCAGCCTGGTCTCGTGCAATGAGACCGACGCGATCGCCCTCGCGGGCAAATCGATGGGCGATCGCGCGGCCAACCCCGGCGGAAGCGCCGGTGATGATAACGGTGCGGGCGGCACGTTTCACGCGACGCATCAGAGATTATGTATGGTCCAGTTCACGCGCGCGATTGGGCTCGACGTCGATGATCGTCGCATGGCTGTGCATCGGAGCATGTTCGCGGCCCATCTGGCCGATGGCCGGCAATTGCAGCACCGTTGCTCTCTGTCCCGGACGAAGATCGGTGAGCAGGACGACCCGGCCGTTCGGAAACTCGAGGGCATCATGGTGCGTCGCCGCATGCTGCGTATTCACCTGACGGAAGCGGGCGAGCCGTCCGCAGGCCTGCCGCTTCTGGAAAAGGCCAAAGAACGGCCGACGCCACTCGACGTCATTTTCGAACGCCAGTTCAGTGCCAGGCAGAAGGCAGACCGCTACCGTTGGCGCATTGTCGGCCGCGAAGCCGCGGGTGGTGGTGCCTGGAAAGCACGTTGTTACCAGGTTGTCGCCGGCCTTAGCCGATCGCGATAGGACGGAATGAAGACTGTAGTCGCACATGGACGCCTCTCTCGGATGGTTCATACCCCCTGCTGCAATCGGCTAACTTTGTATCCATGTGCCTTGTTCCTAATGGAAGTTTCACGTCTCGGTACCGAACAATCTGCTGGTCCAGCGCGTTTTGCCCATTGTTCCTTTTGGCCCCACATACGGTTGAGCTATTGAATGATCCGTTCGGTCATCGTCAAAATCGTTGCGTTCTGCGCCCGATTTCACTGGGCCGTGATCGTTGCCGCAGCGGTGTTGATGACAGGAACGGCGATCTTCGACGTGACGCGCTTTTCCATCAACACGGACGTGGAAAGATTGATCGCCTTGGATCTGCCCTGGCACGCGCGCCAGGTCGCCCTCATGAAGGCCTTCCCACAGAAGGGAATTTCGGCGGTCGTAACCGCGCCAACGCCTGAAAACGCCGAGCGGGCGACAGATGAGCTTGCGCAAGCCCTGAAAAAGAATCCGCAACTCTTTCCCAGGGTAGCGCAGCCCGACAGCGGGGATTTCTTCGATCGCAATCAACTTCTGCTGGCTTCCACATCCGACGTCAAACGGACCATCGCTGGGCTGACCCGGGCTCACCCGATCCTGAGCCAACTATCGCACGACCCCAGTCTTCGCGGCGTGATGAACGTCCTGTCGTTCGCGGCCGGCCAGGTTCGTCAGGGCCGGCTCAAGCTCGAGCAGTTGAAATGGCCGCTGACACTTGCCGACGAGACCCTGAATAACCTCGTGTCCGGAAAGCCGGCGGCTTTCTCCTGGAAGGACTTGCTTCAGGGTCATCATTCACCCGTGGAAGGGCGCCGGCATTTCCTGGAGATAGAGCCGCATCTCGACTTCACCAAGCTGCAACCTGGATCGGCCGCGGATCAAGGCATTCATCAGGCGGCGGCGCAACTGGACCTGCAGCAGAAATTCGGCGCGACGGTCAGCCTGACCGGCCAGGTCCCGATGGACGACCAGCAATTTTCGGTGATACGCGACAGCGCGCTGCGCGACACGCTCACGGCCGCACTCGGTGTCCTGATCGCCCTGTGGCTGGCGCTCCGATCTTGGAAGATCATCGTCGCAGTCTTCTTCAGCCTCGTCGTGGGGCTTGCGACAACCGCGGCGCTCGGTCTCGCCATGGTCGGCTCATTCAACCTGATTTCGATCTCCTTCTTCGTGCTTTTCGTGGGTCTTGGTGTCGACTTCGGCATTCAATTCAGCGTGCGCTACCGCGCCGAACGTCACGACAAAGGCTCGTTGCACGCGGCGCTGGAGAGCGCCGCGAACAAGGTCGGCAGTCCCCTCGCCCTCGCAGCGGCGGCAACGGCCGTCGGCTTCTTTGCATTCCTGCCCACGAGCTATAGCGGCCTGTCGGAACTCGGGCTGATCGCCGGCTGCGGCATGTTGATCGCCTTTGCCTGCAGCATCACGCTAGTGCCTGCAATGCTGGCGCTGCTCAATCCGCCGGGCGAAGTCGCGCCGGTAGGCTTCACATTCCTTGGACCGATCGACGACTTTCTCCAGCGCCACCGCATCGCGGTCGTGGTTGCAACCATCGGCGTCGTCGTCGCAGCTTCTCCACTGCTGCTGCATCTGCCATTCGATTTCAATCCAGTCAATCTGCAGAGCCCGAACTCTCCGGCAGTCGTGACATATCGCCAATTGCAAAAAGATCCCGAAACGAGTGCCAGCGACGCCGAGATCTTGGCACCCTCCATCGAGCAGGCCGATGCAACAGCCAAGCGCCTGGATGACCTGCCGCAGGTGGCCCGCACCATCACCGTCAACAATTATGTTCCCGGCGATCAGGACGAGAAGATTGCAGAATTGAAGTCGACATCCGGAAGGCTGCGTGCGGCACTCCACTCCCGCAATCATCCCGTGCCGACCGACGAGCAGACGGTCGCTTCGATCAGGGACGCGGCAAAGGCCCTGTCCGACGCCGCCGGCAGCCAGCAAGGCCCGGCCGCTGATACCGCGAGGAATGTATCCGCGCTGCTGACGCGCCTCGCCGACGGCGATGTTGGCATGCGACAGAAGGCCGAAGCGGCGGTGATCTCCCCGCTGGTTTACGATCTCGACCAGTTGCGCCAGAGCCTGTCGCCCCAGCCGATCAGCATCAAGAACCTGCCACCCGATCTGCTCCGCGACTGGGTGCTGCCCGATGGGCGGGCACGCGTCCAGGCGCTTCCCAAAGGGGATCCGAACGACTCCCACGTTCTGCAGGATTTTGCGACGTCCGTCCTCAAGGCAGAGCCCACGGCTGCCGGAGCAGCCATTACCTATTACGAGGGCGGAAAGACTGTCACGACGGCATTCATCGAAGCCGGCGTTTTTGCGCTGGTAGCGATCGCGATCCTGCTCTTTATCACCTTGAGGCGTGTCGTAGACGTATTGCTTACGCTCGTTCCGCTGTTACTCGCCGGCGCAGTTACCCTTGAGATCTGCGTGCTCGACGGGCTGGCGCTGAACTTCGCCAACATCATCGCCCTGCCGCTGCTCCTGGGTGTCGGCGTCGCGTTCAAGATCTACTACATCATGGCCTGGCGAGGCGGAAAGACCGGTCTTTTGCAATCGGCCTTGACTCGCGCCGTCGTCTTCAGCGCCATGACGAACGCCATCGCATTCGGAAGCATGTGGGCATCGAACTATCCCGGCATGTCCAGCATGGGGAAATTGATGGCGCTGGCATTGCTATGCACGATGGGCGCCGCTGTGCTGTTCCAGCCGGTCCTGATGGGGCCACCCCGTCAGATCAACAAATTCGAGGAGGAGACAAAGAACTCCGACCTCTCTCAGGCCGCGGAGTGATGGCGCTCTCGCGCTCGTTGGTACGGGCTGGCAGCCCTGGGCGTTTCGCGCCGTTCGAGCTTGGCGGCTGGCTCTCTGGCTCGTCGCCTGGTGGTTGACCGCTGCCACAACGTCGCCGTCCAGATTGAACTTAAGTAGCCCCCTCCGGTAGGAACGTCCGACTCCAGGCAGACGTTGTTAAACCGAGCGTCGCGCTTGTTGCTCTGAGACCGCTGAATTGCCTGGGAACACAGGCAATCGGCCGGGCGCAACGGAAGCGGCGCCGTCGATATTCCACAGGCCGCGAAAGCGACCAGAGCCGCGCGCGAGGGACTTTCCGCCAGAGATCATCTGACGCAGCCTCGCCCTGCCTCCGCTGGCAAAACCAACCGACCCAGGCGCGCGCAAAATCCTCGAAAAGGAGGCATTCATGTCAACCATGGTAAGTTCGGAAAACACCTTCCACGAAGCTGCAACCTATGGCGGCGTCGTTGACGCCATCGGAGGCGTAGCCACCGTCGTCCTGGCGATCATCGCCTTGTCGGGCATCAACCAGCCAATGCTGGCTGCCATCGCGACAATCGTGTTCGGTGCCGCGCTCCTGATACAGGGCGGTACAATGCTCACGGAGTATACCAAGCTGATCTTCCCGGCCGGCGCGGTCGATCCGGCAGAAGACATTGTGGGGGGTGGCGGCCTTTCAGCCCTGTTCCTCGTCGGCGCAGCCGGCATCGTCCTTGGCATACTTGCTCTGATCAACATTGTTCCCCAGACGCTCACGGCCGCGGCCGTCATCGCGTTCGGTGGCGCAATGCTGTTGAGCAGCAATTCGGTCTGGCACCTCTATCGTGCAAAACACGCCTGGCGCCAACTCGAGGTCGCACAAAGTCTCTCGGGCGGCGAAATCCTCGCCGGCGAAATGGCGTCGGGCTCGGCGGCGATACAGTGTCTGTCCGGCCTTGCGGCGATCGTCCTCGGCATCCTGGCGGTGACAGGAGCCAATCCGCCGGCGCTCACGCTCGTCGCCCTGCTGATTCTCGGAGCAACCGTACTCCTGACCGGCAGCACGTTGAGCGGCGCCATGATGAGCTTCATGGAGCCAGCCGTTGTTGGCAGAGGATCATCTCTGTCGCACTCAACCGGCCCAGCCGAGTAGACTAACCTGTATCTCTCATCTCCGCCACGCGAGGACGCACCGTTGCATAACGTGCGCCCTCGCGGCGCTTGATGACGCCATTTCGCTAGACATTGATCAACGCGATACCCAGATCGGGGCGTTTCTTCCTGCGAAGGTTCACCACGGTCTCCGTAATCGTCACCTCGAGTGTAGGCTGGACCGAGCCGGACAAAAGGTGGCCGCCACGGAGTGTACCATCCTGCAGCCCGAGCACCGCATGCAGATGAAGGCTGGCCTTGCCGTCATCGCCCTGTGCAACATCGCCGATCAGGCTCAGCACCTCGCATTGCTCGCCGACCTCGATGGGCTTGTATTTCTTGGCCGCGAGGTCAAACCAGCCGACCTTTGCCTTCGAGAAGGCACCAATTGCCGAAACCGACGCGCCACTGATCTTTTCGCGATCGGCAAAGTCCGTGATCGATTTGAATGCCTCCTCGCCTTGGTCGAGGATCAAGACAAATGTTCGCTCCACGCCGTCATTGATTGATTTCGATCTCATCGGAAATTCCGCTTGTGAGCCTTGATGTCCGCCAACGGCGCCAATGCCTTTGCGGTTCCAATGTGGCGCCGGTCTCCCCGCGGGTTAGGAACGAACGGCGCCCTCTTGCCTTCCCACAACGTGGCAACCATCGAGGGAGGTACCATGCTCTACTGGATCGCCTACGGAATCCCGACTATCGTCCTGCTGATTGCGCTGATCTATGCTGTGAACCGCGCGGGATGGTTCAGCCCCCGCGAGGAACGCCAACTCGACGCCAACACGAGAATGGCGCAGGAACGCGACGAGGCCGAACGACGAGAAACATACTGAAAGTAGCGTCGCCACCTCACCTCGCAAGCGCGAATTAGGAACCCGCTCCATCAGGGGAAGTTCGTTCCCTTTGAGGCCAGAAACACCAAGGTTCGGCCATGTCAGCCTGGTTCAACAATGCACCGCCGCTGCTGCTCGAGGAATCGGTCAAGATCGCCTATGATTTTCTCGAACGTACCGGGGAGGTCGACGACACCGGTGAGACCTGCCAATTCCTCGTCAACAAGATTGGTTTCATGATCGCGCAAGGACAGCGCAACAGGCTCCTGCTCGCGAACCGCGCGATCGCAGCCTATCAGCAATATCGGCAGGCGCGAACGCTCGAGTTGTCCCTGGTCTCCTGAATAGGAACGCCGCCGCCGATTGTCGGTTTGCAGGTTCTTGCAACCAGCGAGGTGCTCCATGAAGGTAAGTGACGCGATGACTCCCAACGTGCAGCTCTGCACGCCACAAGACACATTGAAGGATGCGGCCGAAGCCATGATGGCCCTCAATGTCGGGCTGCTGCCTGTCACCGACGGCGATCGCCTGGTCGGGATGATCTCGGATCGGGATATCGCCACGCGCGGCGTGGCCTTGGGCTTAGGATCGGATTCGCCGGTACGAACCGTCATGACCGAGGATGTCAAATATTGCTTCGATGACCAGGAGCCGGAAGAAGTGACTCAGAACATGGGAGACATCCAGGTTAGACGCCTCCCCGTTCTCAACCGAAACAAGCGTCTTGTCGGCATCATTGCGCTTGGCGACATCGCGCGCGCCGACGGCGGCGATGGAACGGCTGAAGCGTTGTCCCAGATATCGGAGCCAACGGGACAATCAGCGGGCTCCGCGCGGCGTTTCGCGTGATCGCGCGTCACGCCCGCCTCTTGTTGGAGAGCTCGCCTTATGTACGCACTCTTTGAGGGGAAGAAACAGATCGGAAAAGCATTCCCCAGCGAGAAAGAAGTATGGGAGGCCGCCCTGATCACGGGCCTGGTCACCGATGTTCCCGTCGCCGACGAGGAAGGTGGCCAGATCCTTCCCTCCGGGTATCACGTCGAACGCATCGACGAGGCTAACGAACCGCGTGCCGACTCGAAGCTTCCAAAGGAGATTTCTTGATGCAGATCACCAGCTTCAAGGACATGTACATTGCCGAGCTCCAAGAGTTGGTGAGCATGGAAGACCAGCTCGCCGATCTGCTCCAGCGCTCGGCTGAAATAGCCGCGCATCCGTCGCTCGCGACGCTCTTCAACAAGCATCGCCTCGAGACAATGCAGCAAGGCGATCGGGTGCGCTCCATTCTGCAAAAGCACGGGATGGAGGGACGGACACACACTGATCAATCGGTGAAAGCATTGGTCGCAGAAGCGGAGAAGATGGCAAATATCCTGCAAGGTGACGATCTTCGCGACGCAGGGCTGATCGCGTCCGCACAGAAGCTCGAACATTATGAGATCGCAGCCTATGGCAGCGCAGCCGCGCTGGCCGGCCAGCTCGACCTTCGCGACGATCAAAAGCAATTGCACGCGCTTCTCGAGGAAGAACGGCGCGCCGACAAGTTGCTGACTGATCTTGCCAAGGCCGAAGTCAATCACGACGCCGCGGCCGCCTGACCGCAAAATCGATGGAACGAGCGCCGCGTCCACGGTTTGCCTCCCTATCGCTAACGGATAACAGGAACAGCCTATGAAGCTCACTGCAATTGGTTTGGCGACCGCCTTGATGCTCTCCGGTTCGGCAGCCTTCGCACAGGGCGGCGGAGGCGCGGGCGGCGCCGCTGGCGCCGGCGCCTCGGGTGCCGGAACCGGCACGACCGGATCTTCCTCGACCTCTTCCAATCCTGGAACGAGCACCACCGGAACAACCGGCATGGGTAACGGCGGCGTAAGCAATCAGGCCGGAAGCGCAGCGGCCGGTGCCAACAGCATACAAAATCCGTCGGGAAACCAGCTCCTGAACAACAATACTCCGGGCACAAGCGGCGCGCCCTCCGCTCCGGGCGTAAGGCACTAGGGATGCGAAAACCCCGCCATCAAGGCGGGGTTTTCTTTCAGGACTATATGGTTGCCCCGTCGTCGAACATATCCGTCATTTCGCGGAGATCGGAATTTCGCCGCCTTCGATAATCTCGGGGACGACATCCTTGGAGACCCGCACAGGAATCGATTTCGCCGCTGGAACCTTGCTGCCCTCGGCATAGTGCCACAGCGGAATGAGCCCATTGCACTCCGGATAGTAACCGGCAATGGTTCTGCGCGGGATATCGTAAGGCACAACCTGGAGCTCGCTTAGCGTTCGCTCGATGGCGTCGCCCGCCTCGGTCGAAAGTGTAACGATGTCACCCTGCTTCAGCCCCTCCTTCTCCATATCCTCGGGATTCATGAAGACGACGTAGCGACCGCCCTGAATTCCGCGAAAGCGGTCGTCTTCGTTATAGATCGTCGTATTGAATTGCCCGTCGGCACGCATCGTCATCAGCTCGTAGATGCCGTCACTTTCCGATCGTGGCGCAAATGCTGATTTTGGCACCGTGAAATTGGCCTTGCCGTTCGGCGTCTTCCATTTTCGCTCACGCGCCGCCAGTGGTCTTGGAAATCCGCCAGGCATGAACATCCGCTGATTAAAATCCTTGAACTGGTCGGGATAGGTGCGCTCGATCGCGTCTCGCACCAGCGAGTAATCGGCAATCCATGCGTCCCAATCGATCTTCGGATTCGGCTTCAATGTCGCCTTCGCCAGGCCAGCAATAATCGCAGGCTCCGATCGGACGCGTGGCGCGACCGGCTTGCGCTGGCCGCGCGAGCCGTGGATGCAAGCGGTGGAATCTTCCATCGAAACCGCCTGAGGTCCACTCTTCTGTTCATCGATCTCGATTCGGCCAAGACACGGCAAGAGATAGGTCACTTCGGCCGGCACAATGTGGCTGCGGTTGAGCTTGGTCGCAATCTGGACCGACAGCCGCAGGCCCGACCAGGCCGGCTCCATCAGCGAGCGCTCGGGCACCGCGCGCAGGAAGTTTCCGCCGAGGCTGACGAAGCCCTGGACATCTCCCTTCACGATGCCGCCGCAGGCGTCTACCGTCGACAACCCGTCCCATCGCGGCGGCTCGAAGCCATAGAGTTCGGCGAGCTTATCGAGAGGAACGAGCTTGGTCTTCTCCGAGATCCCGACCGTGCGCTGGCCCTGCACGTTGGAATGGCCCCGGATCGGCGAAATTCCGGCGCCGGGCCTGCCGATGTTGCCGCGTAGTAGCAGCAGGTTCACGATCATCTTGGTCGTTTCAACGCCGTGCTTGTGCTGGGTGATACCCATGCCGTAATTCGCGATCACGGCCTTCGCCGACATATAGGCACCCGCCGCTTCGAACATCGCATCACGCGGGATTCCCGATGCTCTCTCGAGATCGCTCCAGTCTACTCCTCGGCAGAATTTGGCAAAATCTTCGAAGCCTGCCGTGTGTTTTTCAATGAAGTCGACATCGAGAATGCGCGCATCGCCGTTGGCCTTTGCGAGATCGTCTGCCTGGACCACGCATTTGCAAATGCCGGCAATGGCCGCAGCGTCACCGCCGACACGGACCTGGTGATATTGCGAGCTGATGCGCGTGCCGCCCGCGACCATCTGAAGCGGATTCTGCGGGTTTATAAAGCGCTCAAGGCCGCGCTCACGCAGGGGATTGAAGGTCACGATGGGAACGCCGCGCTGGGCCGCGTCCTGGAGTGGATGCAGCATGCGCGGCGCATTCGTCGTGGTGTTGTGGCCGAAGAAGAAAATGCAATCGGTGCGCTCGAAATCCTCCAGCAGCACGGTGCCGACCGGAGATCCGATCACTTCCGGCAGCGCCACCGACGTTGTCTCGTGGCACATGTTCGAGCTGTCGGGAAAATTGCTCGTCCCATACATCCGCCCGAACAGCTGATACATGTAGCTGGCTTCAAGCGAAGCGCGGCCGGAGGTGTACATAATGACCGATTGCGGATCGAGCTTGTTCAGCTCGGCGCCAATCTCCCGAAAGGCCACGTCCCAGTCGACCGGCACATATTTATCGCTGGCAAGATCATAACGCATCGGCGTGGTCAATCGCCCCTGCTCTTCCAGCTGGTGATCGGACCAGTCGCGGAGCTCGGTCAACGTGTGCCGCGCGAAGAACTCGGGCGTCACGGTCTTGCGCGTGATTTCCCAGGCCGTCGCCTTGGCGCCGTTCTCGCAGAATTCGAACGGATGCGGCTTGGCTGGCTTGGCCCACGAGCAGCTCACACACATGAACCCGCCGGGCTTGTTCTGCTTCAACAGGATTTCGCTGCCGAGGATAGCGACCTCCTCCTGGGTGAGGATACGCATCACGGCGTTGAGCGAGCCCCAACCGCCGGCCGGAGCGGTGTAATTTTCGATTTTCGCTTTTTGCCTCATGCTGGGCCCTTTTGACACGCGCCCCGATCGGAAAACCTGTGATGGCATCGCAAGTTCCTAGCCGCTCGGAACCATGCACCCGCTGGCGCGTCGATAGATCGTTGCAGGATGATGACCATGCATGGCTCACAACTCGGCACGCGCGATCGCGTCAATACGTCGGACGCCTCGATCAGAATGCCCCGGCTCACGTCGAACCGCGTGAGCGACGAACGTGCGGTGGCGGAGGAATGTCCGGTCGCTCTCGTCTATGATGGGACGACGATGGCCGTCCTCATGGCAAGCCCGGCTGATTTGGCTGATCTGGCGACCGGCTTCAGCCTGACCGAAGGCATTGTCCGCGACATCAGCGAGATCGAAGAGCTGAATGTTATTGCAGGCCCCGACGGCATCGAACTGCGGATGTGGCTGCGTGCCGACAGCGGCCGGTTGCTGAAGGAACGGCGACGGCGTCTTGTCGGGCCCACCGGATGCGGTCTGTGCGGCATCGAGAGCTTGCGGGAAGCCAAACGGATCGGCGCTCCCGTCGCGCGCGAGATATTTCTGACGCCGGGACAAATTGGTTTGGCCGTCGAGGCCCTTGCCGCATCGCAAGTGCTCAATCGGGAAACACGCGCCACCCACGCCGCCGGCTTCTTTGTGCCGGGCTGCGCAAACATGATGGTGCGCGAGGATGTGGGACGCCACAACGCGCTCGACAAGCTTGCAGGAGCGCTCGCCGCGGCGAATGTTTCCGGCCGCACCGGCGCCGTGGCCCTGACAAGCCGGATATCCGTCGAGATGGTCCAAAAGGCTGCTGTGATGGGCGCCGGCATCGTCATCGCCATTTCGGCACCCACCGCGCTTGCGATACGCACCGCGGAGGCGAGCGGGATCACGCTGGTCGGCATCGCGCGAGGGCGCGAATTCGAGATCTTCAGCCATCCCTCCGGCATTGCTCTTTATTGACAGGCCGATGGCGCGTCACGACTTGGTCCGATCCTCACCGGGCACGTTGATCTGGACTTCATGGCCTTCGCGGATGGCCATCGATGCGGCCGCGGCCAGCGACTCGAACGCCGCTTCCTTTGTCGAATATTCCAGATTGACGATGCCGTCGTGCCGCACGGCCCACTGCTTGCCTGCGGGTACGATGTCATATCGAGCGATTCCCATTGTCCATCTCCGCTTAAGCTACCTTCAATACGACCTTGCCGACCGAATGCCCCTGCTCGACCGAAGCCAGCGCGTCGGCCGCCGCGTTCAATGGAAACGTCTTCTGTACATGCGGCCTTACCTTCCCCAACCCGACCAGGGTGGCAATCTCGGCAAGCTCGCCCGCATCGGCTTCGACCGTATAACGCAGCGCACGCACCCCAAATTGGCGTGCCTTTTCCTGTGACGGCTCGGTCAAGGTCGAGACCAGCACACCGCCCTTCTTCAGGACACCCCAGGAGCGTTCGCGGGTTTCGCCGTCGATGAGATCCAACACCATGTCGAGGTCCCGCGCCTGATCCTCGAAGCGTTCTTTCTTGTAGTCGATGACCACGTCGGCTCCGAGCTCACGCGCGAACTTCACATTGTTGGTCGACACCGTCGTCAGCACGCGGGCGCCTCTGGCCTTGGCGAACTGGATGGCGAAATGGCCGACGCCACCCGATCCACCATGGATCAACACTGATTGCCTGGCCTTGAGCCCACCATGCCTGAACAGGCCTTGCCAGGCAGTTAGTCCGGCCAGCGGAATGGCGGTCGCGTGAATGTAGTCAAGCTCAGGAGGCATCGCGGCGATGGCGTGCTGGTCCACCACAGCCTGCTCGGAGTAACCACCGCCGTGGATGCCGACCATACCAAACACTTCGTCGCCGACCTTGAACCGCGTCACCTGTGCTCCGCACTTCTCAACAATCCCCGAAATATCGCGGCCGAGCGTGTAAGGCAGCCGATCATTCCGCACCGACGGATATTTTCCAGAACGGATCTTGAAGTCGACCGGGTTGACGCTTGCCGCCCGCACGGACACCAGAACCTCGCCGGCGTCCGGCTGCGATATGTCGAGCTCTTCGGTCCTCAACACTTCCTTGCCGCCGAAATGATGCAGGCGGATCAGCTTGCTCATTGAATCCTCCCGGGGTGCCGCATCAACTGCGGCACGCGGCTCGCGTTCCTATGTGTCTGGAACTGCGTTTGCTTTTGGCGGTTGGAATGGCAAGAGAAAGGAGGAGCCATGGCAGAATCATCCCGTCAGAAGCGCATTACCGGCAGGGTGATGCACGAATTCAAGCACGGCGAATTGAAGAGCGGCCGCGGCGGCAAGGCAGGCAAGGTCAAGAACCGTCGTCAGGCGATCGCGATTGCCCTGCAGGAAGCCGGCGCCTCGAAATTCGACAGCGCCAAACGCAATCGCCGCAACCTTCGCCGTACCGAACAGAAGGAAGCAAAGGGACGGACGGCGCAGCAGGAGCGTGAAGGCAGATCGCATGTCGGTGCCTACCGGAAGCGGGAAAGCACCAAGTCGATGCGAGGCCGCAATGCCCGCAAGCAAACCGCGCGCGGCCATCGCGCCGCGGTTGCGCGAGCCCGCAAGTCCGATGGGCATACGCGTCAGGAGCTTTATGAGAAGGCGAGACGGCGCCACGTCGAGGGCCGCTCGAAGATGACCAAGCGGCAGTTGGAGAACGCACTGGGAATTCGTTGACACCGCGCGCGTGATTGTCAGCTCATGGTCCCGGGCAGAAAACATCGGATCGATGTTCCAACCGGGCTCTTGTTCGGCCATACCATGGTGTGGCCGGCGCGGTTGGGCTCCTTGATGACGGCGTCGTCGGGAACGTCGATCCATTGTCCGTCGAGCCGGACGCGGTAGTGACCGTCCTTTGCATCCCAGTCTGGATCGGAAACCGCGACACCATCGGCGTTGGAGCAGCACAGCCCGCGGCCGCTCCTGAGACTGTCGAACCATGGCTTTAGCGGCGAATTGGCGTATCGCCCGTCGTCGCGCGCCCAGACCAGCCCGGCAGCAAGCAAGGCCAAGACGGCAACCAGAAGGGCGCGCAGGTTCCTCATGCCGTCGCTGAACGTCGCGGCGCAAAACAAGTTCCTAAATTTCGCCCCTCCTGCCCCATGCCGACCGGCGGGGATTAGGAACGTCTCCGTTTTGCGTAGATTGCCCCTGCGAAATCCGAACCTGAGCTCGGCGAGGTCTCCATGCAGGATTTCCCATCTGCTTTCGGCTTCCATTCTCCCATCGGCAATGTGCGGGCAAATCCCGGAGAAAATCTCGGAGACCGGGGCTTCTTCACGGCACCGCTCGACGACCTCGTCACATGGGCGCGCTCCGGTTCCCTGATGTGGATGACCTTCGGGTTGGCCTGCTGCGCCATTGAGCAGATGCAGGTTTCGATGCCGCGATACGACATCGAACGCTTCGGTGCCGCGCCTCGCGCTTCGCCACGGCAATCGGACGTGA
>Ga0157369_10000990_pt1 | contig 35947 bp, 32 predicted proteins | sample C25metaG_FD_113461 | JGI IMG/M metagenome (GOLD analysis project Ga0157369, IMG submission 113461) | Corn rhizosphere microbial communities from Kellogg Biological Station, Michigan, USA - C2-5 metaG | ecosystem: Host-associated > Plants > Roots > Rhizosphere > Soil | place: USA: Michigan... | reverse complement strand
CGCGCCCGCGCCCGCGCCGGAGAGCACGCACCGCACGAGCTTGCAGCCCTTCTGCGCGGCCACCGCGGCGGCGGCGGCGTCGCGCACTGAATCGACGGACTCGGCCGACACCTTGCCGCCGACGGCAAGATAGATGGTCACTCGGCGTCCCTTGGCGGCGGCGAGATTGTGGATCTCGCGCTCGAGCAACTTGGTATTGGCCATGATCAGCTGTTCGCCGGTCAGCGAGCGCAGCCGCGTGGTCTTGAGCCCGATCCGCTCAACCGTTCCGGTGCTCTGGTCGTAGCGGATCGTGTCACCCTTCTTGAATGGCTTGTCGAGCAGGATGGAAAGGGCGGCGAAGAGGTCGGAAAAGATGCCCTGCGCGGCGAGGCCGATGGCAATGCCACCGATGCCGAGGCCCGCCACCAGCGCGGTGACGTTCACGCCGAGATTGTCGAGAATCAGGATTACGGCGATGGTGAACAAGGTCACGGTCACGAACACCCGGATGATCGCCATGGCGTTGCCGAGCGTCCCCGCGCCATTCTCCTCGGCGACCTTGCGGCCGATGACTCCGAGGACCAGCTCGCGCCCCCAAACCGCGCCCTGGATCGCGGCGGCGATCACGAACGCGATGTCGATCAGCCGAGCGACCCGGTGCGGGAGGTCGGCGTAGGTCGTGACGACGTCGGCCGCCGCGAGGATCATGAACAGGACGCCGGTCTTGGCCAGAACCCGCGCGATGAGGGTCCGCCAGCCGAGGCCCTCCGGGTCGTGGCGGACCCGCCGTTCGCCGTAGCTGCGCAGCAGCAGCATCAGCACGACAAGGCCGAGGCCGACGCCCGCTCCGACCGTCAGGCCATCACGATTGGCTTCGAACCAGGCCAAGAGCTTGTCCACCCCCCATGCGTCATATCTTGGCGGGCGCTGGCGCGGCAATCAAGCGGCAGCGCGTTCGGAATCCGCTGTCGCCGCTGCCGCACTGGCGATTTTGCGCCTTCGTCCGCGCTTGCTGCCGCGCGCCAGGAATTCGAGCAGCCCAACCTCGGCGGAGGACAGGCGCTTGCGTCCGCGCGGCCGCTCCATGCCGCCGAGCGGATCGCGCGGGCTCTCCTTCACCGCGTCGAGCAGGGCAGGGTGGACGTAGGACTTGCGGCTGATGGCGGGCGTATTGCCGAGCGCTTCGGCGACCGGCTTGACCACCGTCTTGACCGTGATCCGCGCATCTTCGGCCTTCTTCAGCATTTGCTCGAACGCGATAACGCTCGCGCTCCAGGTGCGGAAATGCTTGGCCGTGAAATCGGCGCCAGTCACCTGCTTGATATAGTCGTTGACGTCGCCGGATGTGACCGGCTTCGGTTCGCCGTCGCCGTTGATGTATTCGAACAACATCTGGCCGGGCAGGTCCTGGCAGCGCTTGCAGATGCGTTTGAGGTTGGTGTCGGTGACCCTGACCTCGTGGACGATCCCGTGCTTGCCGGCGAAGCGCATCGTCAGCGCCTGGCCTTTGCGCTCGAGGTGCCGGTTTCTCAGCGTCGTGGCGCCGAAGCTCTTGTTCGCTTTGGCATATTCTTCGTTGCCGATGCGGATATGCTCGGCGTCGAGCAGGCGGACGATGGCGGCAAGGACCGTATCGCGCGTCAACTCTCGCCGTTTAAGATCCCGCTCTACGCGGCGGCGCAGCCGAGGGAGCGCCTTGCCGAACTCAACCAGGCCTTCGTACTTCGCGGTTTCGCGTTTCTCCCGGAACAAGGGGTGATAGCGGTATTGCTTGCGGCCGCGCGCATCGATCCCCGTTGCCTGGAGATGGCCGTCGGGATCGGCGCAGAACCAGGCCTTCTTGTAGGCGGGAGGGAGACCGATTGCATTCAGCCGGTCGATCTCGTCGCGGTTGGTGACGCGATGTCCCGCCTCATCAAAATAGGCCCAGAAGCGGCCCATCCGCTTGCGCGCGATTCCCGGCTCCGTGTCGCTGCTATGCCTCAGCACGCCGCACCGCACTTTTCTCGACTCATCGTCGCGCATAAGCGAGCGGCGGGAGAGCCGGTTCCTGCGATCAGCCTATAGGAGGTGTCCATGCCATCGATTCCCAATGCCCGAGTGCTCATCGTCGCGACCGACGGCTTCGAGGAATGGGAGCTGTTCGGCCCGCGCGAGATCCTTCAAAGGCGCGGCGCGGAGGTGGTGCTGGCCTCGCTCAAGCTCGACCCGATCCAGGCGACGGTCCACGACGATCCCGGCAAGACCATCCGGCCCGACCTCACCATCGATCAAGCGAATGCCGACGATTTCGACGCGCTGATCCTGCCCGGCGGCGTGCGTAACCCGGACCAGCTGCGCCTTCACGGCAACGTCATCGCGCTGATTCGCGCGTTTGCCGAGCGGGGCAAGCCGATCGGCGCGATATGTCACGGGCCGTGGCTGCTGGTCGAAGCCGATCTCATTCGCGGCAAGACGGTTACCAGCTGGCCGTCGATCCGAACCGATCTTCGCAATGCCGGCGGAAATGTCGTCGACCAAGCCGCGGTGACCAATGGGAATATCGTCACTAGCCGAAACCCCGACGACGTCGAAGCCTTCACGAGTGCGCTGATCGATCTTGTCCAGAGTCGCCCGGAAATCTCGAAAATCCGTCACCCTCACGAGATTCCTGCCTAACGGAGTAGCAACCAATTTGCGGCTAATGGGGCGGCATGGATGCACTGCTGCTCGAACGCATTGAGACCAATTTCGCGCGCGCCTCGGCGGCACTGTTCGGCTGCGCGGTGGGTGCAGCGTTGTGGACGGCGTCCCGGATTGTCGGGTTCGAGCCGACCCTGGTCTTCGCCTTCGCCCTCGCCACTGGGCTGGCGGCGTTTTGGCTCTGCCGTCGGGCGCTCGATACCGTGCAGGCCGCCGAGCAATTTCGCCTAGCGCCGTTCGAACCCGTGGAATTTGAGTCGATCGAGCTCGACGAACTGTTGCTGACCGAGTCGGATCGCCGGGAGCCGGAAGAATTGATGCTTGGCGATGCCGATCGTCTTCACCCGACCGAGCCGCTGATCCTCGACGACATCCTCAGTGCGATTGGGCCCGAGGCGCGGGTCGTGCGCCTGTTCGACCGCAAGGCCATGCCGACGCCGGGCGCATTCCACGCGAGGATCGACGAGTGGCGGGGCCGCGAACCGATCGCCGCGGATGCTTCGCAGGCCCTGTCGAAAGCGCTCGCCGAATTGCGCCGATCTTTGCGCTAGTCCTCGGTGACAGTCAGCGCCTCGACAGTTAGACTGATGGATCCGTCCAGCGATCGCCGCGATGAATCGACGAGCACGATATCGGCGACGATCACTCCGGGAATGCTGAACTCGGCGTCCTCCAGCCCGTCGCACATCCGCTCGACGACCGACGCCGCCTCCGGCCCGGGCACTCTCAACCGGAGTTGGTGGCGCTCGCCGTTGATGGTCAGCGAGCACCAGTCGACGGAGCATGCGTCAGTAAGCAAAATCCTATTGCGCTCGACGCGGGCGCGGCCGGTCAGCGCCCTCAGGATCGCGTTGGCGGCGGGAGACATGACAATGCGGTTCATTGTACCGCTCCCTCGAGATAAGCTCGGACGCGTTGTACGGTCGCCGGTCGCGGGTCGCGCCCATTCCGCAAATCGAACACAAACCGCGGGTCGCCGACGGCTTCTCGTCCAAATCGAGTGGGAGGGGTTTGACTACGGCGCAAGAATTTTTCCACTTCTCTAAGCAAATTCACGGCTGATTCCTTATGGTCGAACGCGACTCGGCCGCTTATTACCTCCCAACCCAATTCCTACTTGTCTAGGGAAATCCCTATCACTACTAAGGACGCATTAATGATAAACGACCCTAGAGCGACCCTGGCGCGTCTGTGCGCTGAGCGTGGCGAGGATTTCGCCGGCCTGTCGCGCATGCTCGGGCGCAACTCGGCTTACATCCAGCAGTATGTTCGGCGCGGCGTGCCGCGGCGGCTGGGCGAGGAGGAGCGGCGCAAACTCGCGCGTTATTTCGGGGTCGCTGAATCGCTTCTCGGTGGACCGTCCGACGGGCCGGTCCTGGCTGGCCTGGTCAGCGTGAACCGGCACCCGGTTGCCGTATCGGCCGGTCCCGGCGCGTTCGTCGACAAGGAGCTCGGCAAGCCTTATTTTGCCTTCGACGACCGATGGCTGAAGGCGCTGACGTCGAGCCCGCCCGCGCAGCTCTCGATCGTCCGGGTCGAAGGCGATTCGATGGCGCCGACGCTGAACGCGGGGGATGACATCCTGGTCGACCTCGGCGATTCGACGGAGCGCCTGCGCGACGGCATCTACGTCCTTCGGATCGACGAGGCTCTGGTGGTCAAGCGGCTCGCGCTCCATCCGGTTGGACGGCGAGTGACGGTTCAGTCCGACAATCCGGCCTATCCCGACTGGCCCGATTGCGGGCTCAAGAACATCCACTCGATCGGCCGGGTGATCTGGTCGGGCCGGCGAATCGCCTAGTCGCGTCGACGGTCGATCAGCCAGGTAACAAGCGCCAGGACGATCCCAGTTGCGGTTCCGATGAGGATGCCCTTCATCGGATTGCCGATCGCCAGGCCGAGCGGCAGACCGGCGAGGATGAACAAGGTCAGGAAACAGCCGCCGGCTCGGGTTGTGCGTGGCATCCGTCGCTCATGCCAAGCCGCCGCGGGTACGCCAAGCCCAACATGGTGAATGCTACGTTGACGACCTTTGTCGGCGATCGCGAAACGGCCGTGGAACTAAGGGTGGTGGATGGACAGCCCCTTCATCCATGGCCGGACGGCGCTCGCCGACGCGGCCGACCTCATCGAACGGTTTGGCGATGACGCAGGCTTCGAGGCGGCTATCCGGGCCGAGCGCAGCCGCGACGACGGCAATGTCGCCCGCTTCTGCCACTGGCGCCATATCGAGCGGGTGATCACGACCTTGAGCAGCGAGGAAGTGCTCGGGACGATCCACTAATGCGCTGATAAAGCGGTGGATAGACTGGCGCCGTTCAGGAGCGCTGGTTAAGGCTTCCCCCGGATGAGCTGGCGGGGTTCTAGGCTGGGGGCCACACGGCTGCTGTATTCTGCCGCGGCCCTGGGCGTTGCTCCCGCTTTCGCCGGGGCCCAGCCGGCCCCGGCTCCGCGGCCCGCCCCGCAACCGGCGCCTTCGCCGCTCGATGCGGCCGAGCTCGACCCCAACGCGCCGCTCGACCCGATGCCCGGCCTGGGGGTCGACTGGCCGCAGCTCGATGCCAAGGGAACCGTCCAGACAGCCGAACCGACAAGCGCGACCGCGCCGCGCGGCAGGACGGCACATGCAGTCGTCGCCGCCGGCACCGGCACCGTCCGCTACACGCTCGAGGTTGAGGGCCTATCGTCGATCGGCAATGCCGACGAACTGGTACGGCAGTTCCGCCGCGAGTCGGCGCTGGAGGCGGAGCGCAAGGATCCGGCCAACGCCGCCCAGATCGGCCGCCGGGCCAGCGCCGACGCCGATCTCCTCACCCAATTGCTCCGTTCGCAGGGTTATTATGACGCGGCCGTCGAGCCCCGGACGGAAAAGGCCGGCGACGCGCTTCGAGTCATCTTCTCCGCCGATCCGGGGGCGCAATATCGCTTCGCTTCGGTCGAGCTGCCCGGTCTCAACGCGGCCGGACCCGAAACGGCGACATTGCGCTCCACGTTCAACGTCCAGGCCGGCGACCCGGTAATCGCCGCCGACGTCATCTCCGCCGGCGTGGCGCTGACCCAGGCGCTTGGCGAGGAAGGTTTCGCCAATGCACGGCTCGGCGAGCAAGTCGTCGAGGTCAACCACCAGACGCACCTCGCGACTTTGAGCCTGCCGGTCGATCCAGGTCCGATCGCGCGCTTCGGCTCGATCCGGGTGAGCGGAAGACCGCCGTTCAGCGCCCATCATGTGGCGCTCATGGCCCGGTTCAGGCGCGGCGACCCGTTCCGACGATCGAAGATCGACGACCTGCGCCGGGCACTTATCGCGACCACGCTCGTCGCCAGCGCCGACGTCCGGCTCGTCCCGGTGCAAGGCGGACGGGTGGTCGACGTGGATGTGCGGCTCGAGCCCGCGCCGTCACACACCATCGCCGGCGAGCTTGGCTACGGAACGGGGCAGGGCGCGCGCATCGAGGTGGACTGGACCGACCGCAATTTCCTCAACCCGGAGGGCGCGCTGACCTTGCGTGGGATCGCAGGCACGACCGAACAGCTGCTCGGCGTCGAGCTGCGCCGCTCGAACTTCATCCAGCGCGACCAGACGCTCGATCTGCAGGTCTCGGCGTCGCACCAGAAGTTCGCCGCCTACACCGCGAAGACCATCCTGCTCGGCGCCAGTATCGAGCGGCAAAGCAACTTCATCTGGCAGAAGCCCTGGACCTGGTCCTACGGCGGGCAATGGCTGGCGACTCGCGAACGGGGCGTGTTCGACACCAGCGGGATCAAGGACACGCGTGGGTTCCTCATCGCCGCGGTGCCGCTCAGCCTCGGTTACGACGGCAGCGACAGCCTGCTCGATCCGACGCGCGGTTTTCGGCTGGGTGGACGACTCAGCCCCGAAATCTCGTTCCATGGCGGCAAGTTCACTTATGCCCGCGCCCAGATCGATGCGAGCGCCTATCATCCGGTTTCGGACGGCATCGTCCTTGCCGGACGCGTCCGTTTCGGGACCATCCTCGGCGCAAGCTCGTTCGACATCGCGCCGTCGCGCCGCTTCTATTCGGGCGGCGGCGGCTCGGTCCGGGGCTACGGCTACCAGCAGCTCGGACCCAAGGACGTCGACGGCGACCCGATCGGCGGCCGCGGACTGGCTGAGTTCGCTCTGGAGAGTCGCATCCGCCTGAAATCCCTGGGCGGCAATTTCGGCATTGTGCCGTTCTTCGACGGCGGATCGCTGACGACGAAGGCCGTGCCGGACTTCAGCTCCTTCCGTTTCGCCGCCGGTGTCGGCGTTCGCTATTATTCCAGCTTCGGTCCGATCCGAGTCGACTTCGGCATTCCGCTCAACCGGCAGAAGGGCGACGGGCCGTTCGCCGTGACCGTCTCGCTCGGACAGGCCTTCTGATGGCCGAGGCCGCCGTCGAGACGCCTACCGCGGAGCCCGGGCGCCGCCTGCGCCACGATTGGGCGCGGCGACTTCTCAACGAGCTGTTCGCCCTGTTCGTCGGGCTGCTGATCCTGTTCGCCGGCCTGCTCATCCTGCTCGACAGCGCGCCCGGCCATCGCTTCATCATCGACCAGCTCAGCCGGTTCGAGACCGCGTCGGGACTGCGCATCCGGATCGGGCGGATCGACGGATCGATCTTCGGCAAGTCGCAGCTGCGCAACGTCACCGTCGCCGACAGCCGGGGGGTCTTCCTCGCCTCGCCCAATATCCAGCTCGACTGGACCCCCGTCGCGTGGCTCGACAACAAGCTCTACCTCGACAGCCTGACCGCCCAGCGAGTCACGCTCGTCCGCCTGCCGAAATTGAAGCCGAGCACGAAGAAGGGGCCGATCCTCCCCGGCTTCGACATTTATGTGGGCGAATTTCGGATCGACCGGCTCGACATCGGGCCTCAAGTCAGCGGACGACCGCGAGCCGGCAGTGTGCATGGCAACGCCGACGTGCGATCGGGCCGGGCGCTGGTCGAGCTTGCCGCACTGGTGAACAAAGGGGGCGACCGGATCGCCTTCCACCTCGATGCGGAGCCCGACCGGAACAAGTTCGACGTCGCCGGCCGCGTGATCTCGCCGGCCGATGGCCTGGTTCCAGCGATGATCGGGAGCCGGCGCGCGATCGGCCTTGCGATCGGCGGGAAGGGCAGCTGGACTCGCTGGCGTGGAACGGCTGCGCTGGATCTTTCGGGCCGCCCGGCGGCGCGGCTCGCGCTTGGCGTCGACAGCGGGCGTTATCGTCTTCAAGGCCAGTGGGCACCGGCCCAGTTCCTCACCGGCAAACTCGAGCGGCTGACCGAACGCGTCGTAACCGTACGCGGCGACGCCACGCTGAAAGATCGTCTCCTCGACGGTCAGCTGACCGCCGCCACGCCCGAATTGCGCGCAGTTGCGAAGGGGACGGTGGACCTGGGGCACAACAGCTACCGCGGCATGCGTCTCGGCATCGACCTGCTGAAGCCGGCCGCGCTGTTTCCCAACATGAGCGGACGCAATGTCCGGATGGTGTGGACGCTCGATGGTCCCTTCGCGACGGCCGCATATTCTTACCGGCTGACCTCGGACTATGTGCAGTTCGACGATAACGGCTTCGCCGGCCTTCACGCCGAAGGGGCAGGGCGCCTGACGCCGTGGCCGATGCGGGTCCCGATCAGGCTGGCCGCCAAGGCGATCAGCGGCATTGGCGACGTCGCCGGCGCCATGCTCGCCAATCCGCAAATTGAAGGCTGGCTGAGCATCACGCCCAAGGCTGTGCAGGGCCAGGACCTTCGCCTGACCAGCGCCAAGTGGAACGGCAAGCTGTCGCTGCTCATCGACCTGGTCACCGGCCGCTTCGATGTTTCGCTTTCGGGTGCGATGCAGCGCTATCTCGTGCCGGGGGTGGGCATCGTCGACGTCATGACCGACCTCAAGGTCGAGCCGGCCCCCGGCGGTCATGGCTCGCACGTGGTGGGTACCGCCAAGGCCTGGGTACGTCGGCTCGACAACAGCTTCTTCCAGAGCCTCGCCGGGGGTCTGCCGTCGCTGACGACCAATCTCGAGCGCGGAACCGATGGGATCGTCCATTTCACCAACCTGCAGCTTTATTCGCCCAAGCTCCGCCTGTCGGGCGCCGGCGAGCGGCTGAAGGACGGCACGTTCCATGTCACGGCGGCGGGCCGCCAGGCGAAATATGGACCTGTCAGGCTGGTGCTCGACGGCCATATCGAGCGGCCCCGGCTCGACCTCTTGCTCGATCGCCCCAACGATACGCTGGGCATCACGGCGATGCGCCTCGCGCTCGATCCCATCGCGGCGGGGTACAATTACAAGGCGAGCGGCGGGTCGAGGATCGGGCCGTTCACCAGCAGCGGGCAGATCCTGCTGCCGCACGATGCGCCGACGGTGATCGCCATCGCCGCATTCGACGCCAACGGCGCGCATGCCAGCGGCAACCTGAAGTCGATGCCCGGCGGCTTTCTCGGACGGCTGACGCTTGCCGGGGGGACGCTTGGCGGAACGCTCGATTTCGCGCCGGCCGGAACGGCGCAGCGGATCGACGCTCACCTCACCGCCAACAGCGCGAGCTTCCCCGGCGCTCTCTCGGTGCGGAGCGGCCGCGCCGACGGGATCATCGTCCTCGCCGACGACCGGACCACGCTGGAGGGAAGCGTCGATGCCCACGGAATTTCGACCGCCGCCGTGGCCCTCGCACGGTTCACCGCCAACGCTCACCTGGTCAATGGCAGCGGACAGGTCCGCGCCGCTTTCGCCGGTCGCCGAGGCGCCGTCTTCGCCTTCTCCACCCTCGCTGACATCACGCCCGACCGCATTCGCCTGACGGGCAACGGCAAGATCGAGAACCAGCCGCTGGTGCTTAACCAGGCTGCGGTGTTGACGCGGGCCGGCGACGGCTGGGCGCTCGCTCCGACCAGCGTCAGCTTCGCCGGGGGCAGCTCCACCGTCTCTGGCCGGAGCGGCTCGGCACCCGAAATCCATGCCCAGCTCGGCAACATGCCGCTCCAGGTGCTCGATCTGTTCTGGCCGAGCCTCGATCTATCGGGCTCGGCCACGGGCCGGGTCGACTATGCGTGGAAGAGCAACCGCAGCGGTCGGCTCGAGCTCAAGGTCCATGGACTCAGCCGCGCCGGGCTGGTCCTTGCTTCGAAGCCGATCGATGTCGCCGTCGCCGCGGTGGTCAGCGGCAACCAGGCGGCAATGCGCGCGGTGGCGGCGAGCGATGGCGCCATCGTCGGCCGGGCGCAGGCGCGCTTCGCGCCGCTGGGCGGCGGATCGCTCGGGACCGAGCTGCTCAATGCGCCGCTGTTCGCCCAGCTGCGCTACTCGGGCCCGGCAGATGCGCTGTGGCGCCTGACCGGGAGCGAGGTCATCGATATGGCGGGACCGCTGGCGGTCGGCGCGGACGTCGGCGGGCGTCTCGCCGATCCGTCGATCCGCGGCTCGCTCCGAACGCAGGATGCGCGGCTGGAAAGCGCGGTAACCGGCATGGTCATCGACCATGTCGCCGCGCAGGCGCGCTTCTCCGGCCCGCAATTGGTGTTTAGCCAGATCGCGGGTCGGACGAGCGGGGGCGGCACCGTATCGGGCAGCGGAAGCATCACCTTTTCCGGCGGCAAGACGCTGATGAACCTGGCCTTCAACAGCAGCCAGGCCCTGCTGCTCAACCGCGACGACGTAGCCGCGCGGGTCACCGGTCCGCTACAGATCAAATCGGACGCCAAGGGCGGCATCATCTCGGGCGACCTCCGGCTCAACAAGGGCCGCTTTCAGCTCGGCCGGGCAAGCGCAGCCTCCGCCGTACCCCAGCTTAACGTGCGCGAGACCGGCCTCGACGAAGAGGATGTGATCGAGCCGGCGGTCCTTCACCCGTGGAAGCTGAACCTGAAACTCGCCGGCAGCGATCTCCAGGTAATCGGCCTCGGGATCAACAGCCGATGGACCACCAACCTCCAGATCGGCGGGCTCGCCGACGAGCCGCGCTTCACCGGCCGCGCGGACCTGGTCCAGGGCAATTACGATTTCGCCGGCCGGATCTTCCGCCTCGATCGCGGAGTCATCCGCTTCCGCGGCGAGAGCCCGACCGATCCATTGCTCGATATCCACGCGCAGGCGGACGTCCAGGGCCTCAGCGCGACGGTGACGGTCGCCGGCACGGGCCTCAAGCCCGAGATCACCTTCGCCAGCAGTCCGGCCATGCCCCAGGACGAGCTATTGAGCCGGATCCTGTTCGGCACCTCGATCACCAACCTGTCGGCGCCCGAGGCGCTCCAGCTTGCTTCCGCCGTCGCCGCGCTCCAGTCCGGCTCGGGCAGCCTCGACCCGATCAATGCGCTGAGGCGAGCGATCGGCCTCGATCGGCTGCGGATCGTCCCCGCCGATGTCGCGACCGGCCAGAAGACAGCGATCGGCGCGGGCAAGTACATCACCAGAAAGCTGTTCGTGGAGGTGATCACCGACGGCCAGGGCTATTCGGCGACGCAGGTCGAATATCAGATGACCCGATGGCTCTCGCTGCTTTCGACGGTGTCGACCATCGGCCGCTCGAGCGCGAGCGTGAGGGTCAGCAAGGATTATTAGGAACCCCGAGTCCCTTTGGACTCGCACATGAACGCGCCAGCCGGCGGCGCCGAAGCACGTAAGTCGAGCCCTGACATCCGCGGAACGAACATGAAAGGCCTTGAAGACGCGACTGGACTTTCGGGGGCCGGCGCATTGGGTGGTTGACCGCGCCATTGGATCGTCTCACCTGAATCGCCGACTCCTACCGGCGCAATCCAAGGAGACTTTGTGAGCTTTGAGTGGCACATGAGCATCGGCCGGGCGACGGGAATTTTTTTACTCGGTTGCGTTTGCAACGGCGCCGCCGAAGCTTCCAACCGACATGATCCGTCACTCCCGCTGGAGGAAATCAGCTACCGCCCTGTTGGCAAACTCATCTATTTGCCGGTGCGGGTCAACGGACGCTCGCGCCGCTGGTTCTGTCTCGATAGCGGCGCGCCTGAAAGCATCATCGATCAGGCCGCGGCGGATCACGATGGAATCGCGATCGGGATTCCCGGAATGATCCAGGGCGCGGGCAAGGGTTCGGTCCAGGCCTTTTTCGGACCGCCGGTTCGCCTCCGGATCGGGAAACTAACGACCACGGCAGAACATCCGAGGATCGTGGATCTTTCGCCGGTCCCGCTCGCCGTTCGCGCCGACGGACTGATCGGGGCGGACTTCTTCGAGAAGTATGTGGTCCGCATCGACACAGACCGGCATCGCATCGCCTTCTTTGACCCCAGAACATTTCAGCGACCCTCAAACGCAGCCTCGATTCCGCTAGAGGACGCGAACCATCGGCTTTTCGTCGAGCTCTATCTCGAACCTCGTCCAGGATCGGGCGCCCTACGGCGGCTGAGGGTCGATACCGGCTCTGAGGATTCCGTCGATGACGACACTGTGAAAAATTCCGCGACCGTCAAGACCACGCGCTTGGGTAATGGCTTGGGGAGCAGCTATGTCGGCTTTTCCGGGATCTACTCGAGCGTTGGCATGGGCCCCTACAAGTTCAGTCATGTCTGGGGGCCTGCTGGCGCGGTTCCAATCGTCGGAATGGAGATGATGCGCCGGTTCACCTTGACCTTCGATGTGCCCAACGGCGTTCTCTATCTTGAACCCAACAGGCATCTGAACGAACCTATTCCCGCGCCTCCCCGATAAGGCCCTAGGCGCGGCCCTTCGGACTACCAAGGTTCCTAACCCCCCTTGCATCCAAGGACGATGATCCGACCCTGGAACGGGGTACGTCCCAACAGGCGTCGGAACGAGCGCTTCCGCCACTTCGTTTATCAACATGAAAACTCCGGCGTGATTGGAGGTGCCTTATGCGCGTTCGGAACATCATGATCGCGGCAGCTGGAGCCATGACAGTGGCCGGCTGTGCTTACGACGATTACGGTTATGGCGACCGATATTATGGCGATCGCTACTATGATAACGACGGTTATTACCGGGATCATCATTATCGCGATCGCAGCGGCTATTACCGCGATCGGGATGACTATTGGAACGGTTATGGGCGCGACTATTACCAGCGTTGATTCCTAAACGTTCCAGACGACGAACGGCCCGACGGACGTGGCGCCGCCGGGCCGCTGCATTTTGCCGCCTGGAACTCTACTCAAGCGACTATGCGCGCTTCCCTGTGATTGCGCCTCGACCATTGATCCGGCCGTCGGCTAGAGCATCGGCAACGCATTCAAAGGAGTCTTTCGTGCTCGCCGGGGATGAAGCGGCCGTCGATCAACTGATTGCGCGCGAGCCGGGCAATATCGCCGCGCTGATCCGCAAGGCGGACCTGCGCGCCGGCGCGGGCGACGAGCGGGTCGCCGCCGCGTTCTACCGTGCGGCGCTAAAGGCTGCATCGAGGGGTCCGATACCAGGAGAGTTGGCCGGCCAGCTCGCGCGCGCCGAGGCGGCGTGCCAGCGCGCCACGCAACGCTTCATCGATTATCTCGAGGACACGCTCGCCCGCGCCGGGTTCGGCCCGGGCCATCGCCCTCGGCGGTTCCAGGATTCGATCGACATCCTGCTTGGCCGCCGGCCCGCGGCGATGACGCTCCAGCAGCCGCGGACCTATTATTATCCCGGCCTGCCGCAACGGCGCTATTACGAGCGGAGCGAGTTCCCCTGGGCGGCCGAGCTGGAGCAACAGACCGGCGCCATCCGAAAAGAAATGCTCGCGCTCGTCAATGACGAGACCCGCTTCAGGCCCTATCTGTACAGCGATCCCTCAAAGCCGCCTCGGGCCGACCAGGGGATGATCGACAATCCCGACTGGAGTACTCTCATGTTGTGGGAAGACGGGTCACCCGTCGCCGGCAACGTGGAGCACTGCCCCCGCACGGCTGCGGAGATGGAGGCGCTCGATCTCGTCTACATGCCCAAGCGCGCGCCTTGCGTGATGTTCTCCAAGCTCAAGGCCGGAGCGCGCATCCCGCCGCACACCGGCCTGTTGAACGTCCGGCTGGTGTGCCACCTGGCGCTGGTTATTCCCGAGGGATGCATGTTCCGCGTCGGCGGCGAAGACCGGCAATGGCATGAAGGCGAGCTGCTGATTTTCGATGATTCGATCAAGCATGAGGCGGTGAACAGCGGGACGAAGGACCGCGTCGTCCTGATCTTCGAGATCTGGCGCCCGGAGCTGAGTGCGGAGGAGCGAGAGGCGGTGACCACGATCTTCGAGGCGATTGCCTCGTACGGGGGTTAGAGGGCCGAACGTCTGTCCAGAACGTCACTGTGACCGAGATCCGGAGGTGCGATTCATCCAATACGCATTCCCACAGCCGATGTACCTCGCGACGGGAAACGAAGCCAAAAGGTCGACTTCATGCGTAGCTTACGGGCGTTAAGCGCCGTCCTTCTATCGCTCGCCGCGAATGCGGGCGCTGCCCAGCCGATTCAACCCGCGATAGCCGTCGGAGCGCCAACCACAATCTCCGAAGGCGAGCGCGTCACGCTCCATTCCGCCGTTCTCGACGAAGACCGGGTCGTGTTCGTATCCATGCCCGCGTCCTATGATGGCGAGCGGCGATATCCGGTCCTTTACCTAACCGACGGGCAATTCAACTTCGATCAGGCGCGCTCGACGGTCGGATTTCTCTCCCGCAACGTGCTCATTCCCCAGATGATCGTCGTGGGCATCGTCAACAAGGATCGTACGCGCGATCTTTACGCAACCCGAGCCGATTTCAAATTGGGCGCGCGCACCATCCCCTTCCCGAACAGCGGCAACGGCGACAACTTCCTCAAGTTCATCCAGGACGAGCTTATCCCGTGGGTGGACGCGAACTATCGCACGACCCCTTTACGGCTCTTCGCGGGCCACTCGGCAGGCGGCAACTTCGCGCTGCACGCAATGCGGACCGAGCCTCTGCTATTCCAGGGGGTCATCGCCATCAGTCCCTGGCTCGCCTGGGACGACCACAGGGAGCTCCGCGAGCTTGAATCGTTCCTCGCCTCCGCCAAAACTCCGGTGCGCGCGCTGTTCGTCTCATATGTCGGCGCCAACGACGGCCCGGAAATGAAAGGCGACATCGACGCCCTGAGCGCAGCCTTGCGTGCGCGGAACGACCCCGCTCTTCGCTGGTCGGTCTCGGCTTATCCGGACGAGACGCACGACTCCACATTCGTCAAGGCCTATTACGACGGCTTGCGGGCGATGTTCGCCGGGTGGAGCTACCCGCGTGATCCGCAGACGAACGCCCTCATCGGATCTCTGGACGACATAAAGGCCTATTATGCGAAACTGGGACAGGAATTCGATGTCCCGTTCCTGCCACCGCCGGAGGTCCTCAACGATCTGGGCTACCGCGATCTCGGCCAGGGCAAGATCGACGAAGCGCTGGCGGCGTTCCGCTTCAGCACCGAGCAATATCCACGATCCGCCAACGGCTGGGACAGCCTTGGCGAAGGTCTCGAGCGAGCTGGCAAGCTGGAGGCGGCGGCGGCCGCATACCGCACGGCCATCGCGCTCGCCGAAGCCTCTCATGACCAAGGGGTCGGCACGTTTCGCGGACATGCTCAGCACGTCGCCGACCGCATTAAGAGCGCGACCCATTCATAAGCGCATCTCAGCGGGTCCTTCGCTGCTCGTCTGACCTGCAAGTGCTCAGGACGTGGATAAGCTCACTAGGGCGGGAACTCCCGCGACGATCGCCGCTTGCCGCCGCCGAGTGTGGCAATGCAACGCTGATGCCGGGCCCATTGTTTACAAATGTCATCGACGCGTTTACAACCGCAGGCAAGACGATTTGCTCGCGGGAATGGCGCTTGGAACTGGATCGGGTTGTCCGGCCCCCCTCCGAACTCAGTGGATTTCATTCGCTGGAAATGGAGTCGCGAACCTTCTCCGGTGCCAGAATCGTGCGCATCTTGGACGCCGCCAACTCTCGGACCGCCGAACACGCGCACGATTGGCCGATCCTCTCCCTTCACGTGGTCGGCACGTGCCGCAAGGTTGCCGAGTTTGGTGAGACGTTCATTGCGGGACCTTCGGCCGTGCTCCATGGAAGCAATGCGGCGCATGCCAACGTCGTGGGCGCAAGCGGACTGGAGCAGCTCGAAATCCAGTTCGATCCGGCCTGGGCTGGGATGAGCTGGCGCGAACTCCAGTCGATGCGTTGGTGGACAAGCGGCCGTGTCGCGTCCGCGTCGATGTCGCTCGCGAGGATGTGGCGAGACGTGTCCGCGAGCGAGCTTGCTATTGCTCACGCCACAAGGCGCTTTCTTCAGCTCGCGCTTGCCCGTCCGGATCGCGCGCGGCCCCGCTGGCTCGACCGTGTTGACCCATTTCTGGACGGCGAGCAGCGGATATCGGCACGGGAGATCGCCCGCCGCCTGGGTGTTCATCCCGTGTGGCTCGCCCGCGCCTATCGGGCGACCGTCGGAGAGGGAATGCACGAAACGGTGCGGCGCAAGCGCGTCGAACGCGCGCTCTTGCTGTTTCGCGATGCCGCTATGCCCTCCGCCCAGATCGCCGCCGAGGCGGGCTTCTGCGACCAGAGCCATATGGTGCGCTGCTTCCGAGCGGTGCTCGGCCGCACTCCTCGTGAAGCGCAGCGGCAACAGCGCGCGATGGCGTCCTGATCTTCGAGATATGGCGGCCCGAGCCGAGGCGCCGCCCGTGAATGCCCAGCACGCCGCAATGCTCAAATAGACTTGCTTGTCGCCTACCCTGAAGAGGAATAGTCTGGTGGCGATTGGGGGATGCAATGCTTAGGTCGGTAGGGATTTTGACGGCTTTCTGCCTCGCCGGTTCGATGTCTGCGGCGGCGTTGGCGGGTCCATTGCAGGATGGTGCCGGGGCCTATGAGCGCGGGGATTATGCGACCGCGATGCAACTGCTTCGCCCGGTTGCCGAGCAAGGCGACGCTCTCGCGCAGGTGATCGTCGGCGGCATGTATGCGAAGGGCAGCGGAGTCGCGGAGGACGATGCCGAGGCAGTGCGATGGTTTCGCCTGTCGGCCGCTCAGGGCAATGAAAACGGCGAGGCGGCTCTGGGGGCTGTCTATCAGGGCGGCATCGGAGTGGTCCGCGACTATGGTCAGGCATTGCATTGGTTCGGGTTGGCCGCGGCTCAGGGCGACCGCAACTCGCAATATGGCCTGGGCCTGATGCACGAATATGGCGAGGGCACCGCGGTGGACAAGACCGAGGCGCTGCGCTGGTACCGCCTTGCCGCGGCGCAGGGCAGCGACGACGCCACCAAGGCCGTCGCGCGGCTGACTCAGGGCAATTGATCGGCATCCAGATGCCCGCAATGGGTGGAAAGCCGACCTGTATCCCGGCACGATTTCGCTGTCCTACAGAGCGGCAATTGTGGTTGAGAATGCCGCATGAGGACGGCGGGCGAATCCACCGAACTTGACAAAGTTGACACACCACCGTCCGGGGCGTCCCGCGCACGTATAGGGTTGCTGCATTCACTGCGTTTCAGGCCTCGACCGGAGATTGGCCCGCGCCGTCATGCCGGGCATGGACCCCATCAAAGTACCACGTTGATGGGCACCACTTGACCCGGCACCCGCCTTCTTTTCTACCGCTGATAGTAAGGCGGGTCCCGGCTCGAGGCCGGGATGACGGGGGAGGGCCGGATCGCATGAAGAATTGGAACTATCGCAAGGCGGTCGTCGCCCGCGAAGACATGCCCGAGGAGCATCGGCTCAAGCGCTCTCTGTCCTGGCCGCATTTGGTCGCGCTCGGCGTCGGGGCGATCGTCGGCACCGGCATCCTGACGCTGATCGGAGTGGGTGCTGGAAAGGCCGGGCCGGCGGTGATCCTGTCGTTCGCCATCGCCGGTGTGATCTGCGCCTGCGCGGCGCTCGCTTATGCGGAGGTGGCGACGATGATCCCGGCGTCGGGGTCGGCCTACACTTACTCTTACGTCGTGTTCGGCGAGCTGATCGCCTGGATGATCGGGGTGGCGCTGATCCTCGAATATACTTTGGTGGTCAGCGCCGTGGCGGTCGGCTGGTCGGGCTATGCGGCGGGGTTCCTGAAGTCGATCCACCTCGGCCTACCCGACGCGCTGATCCAGGGACCCGCGCTTGGCGGAGTCATCAACCTGCCCGCGATCTTCATCATCTGGGTCGTCGCGGGGCTGCTGATGGCCGGAACGCGCGAGAGCGCTACGCTCAACGCCATCCTGGTGATCATCAAGATTCTAGCATTGGCCCTGTTCATCGCCGTCGCGCTGCCGGCCTTCGATGCGTCGCACTTCCACCCGTTCATGCCCTACGGTTTCCCGCGGAGCGGCCCCTCGGGCAGCGAAGTCGGGGTGATGGCCGCCGCGGCGATCATCTTCTTCGCCTTCTACGGCTTCGATGCGATCGCCACAGCCGCCGAAGAGGCGAAGAACCCGGGCCGCGACCTCGCCATCGGAATCGTTGGGTCGATGGTGGTTTGCGTGGCGATCTACATGGCCGTCGCCATTGCCGCGATCGGAGCGGTCGCATTCACCGGCTTTTCCAACAGCACCGAACCGCTGGCGCTGATCCTGCGTGACATCGGACGGCCGTGGGCGGCGCGAGTGCTCGGCGCATCGGCCGTGGTCGCCCTGCCGACGGTGATCCTTGCCTTCTTCTACGGCCAGAGCCGGATTTTCTTCACCGTTGCCCGCGACGGGCTCCTGCCGCCGACCCTGGCGCGCGTGTCGAGCCGGGGGACACCGGTGCGGATCACGATCTTCACCGCGATCGTCACCTCGGTGTTCGCCGGCCTCATCCCGCTCGCGAGCATCGCCGCGCTGGCGAATGCGGGAACGCTGGCCGCGTTCATCGCGGTCTGTGCCGCAATGCTGGTGCTTCGGCGAAGAGAGCCCCACCGCGAACGCAAGTTCCGCGCTCCTCTACCGTGGGTCGTCGGCCTCGGCGGGATCTTCGGCTGCCTCTACCTGTTCATTAGCCTGCCCAACCGAACGCAGCTGTTCTTCCTGACCGCGCAGGTGATCGGTCTCGTGCTATATGCGATCTACGGCAGCAGCGCCGCCGAGCGCGCCCGTACCGCCCGTGGCTGAGGTGGCCGTCGCCGGCGACCAGCGCCGCTCGCCGCTCGCATTGTTCGTCGCCGTGCTGCTGATCCCGGCGGTGCTCGGCAGCTCGAAGACCATCTTCAATGACGGCGACGTCAGCTGGCACATCGCCACCGGTCAGTGGATCCTCGACCATCGCGCCATCCCCCATACCGACCCCTTCTCGTTCACCTGGCTGGGCAAGCCGTGGGTCCCGATCGAGTGGTTGGCGGAGGTGATCTACGCCTCGGCCTATCGGCTCGCCGGCTACGGCGGCGTCGCGGCGCTGGTGACCGCGGCGCTGATGGCACTCCACGCGATCGTCTATTTCAACGCCGCCCGCTGGACCCGGGTCGCGCTGCTGCCGATCGTGGCGATGGACTTCGTGCTGATCCCGATGTTGCTGGCTCGCCCGCACGTCCTGACCTGGCCGCTGCTCGCCTTGTGGACATGGCTGATGCTCAGCGCTCGCGAACAGGACCGGGCTCCTCCGCTCGTCGCCGCGCTGCTGATGGCGCTGTGGGCGAACCTTCACGGAGGCTTCGTGTTCGGCCTTGCCATCGCCGGCGCGTTTGGGCTCGAGGCGCTGATCGTCTCGGCCGACAAGCCGCGCGTGCTTCGTCAGTGGCTGGTGTTCGGATCACTCTGTGTCGGTGCGGTGTTCATCAATGGCAACGGCGTGGAGGGCGTCATCCACCCGTTGCGCTTCACCCAGTTGCAGATGCTCCCGCTGATCGACGAGTGGAAGCCGTCGAGCCCCGCCAGGACGCCCTTCTTTTTCGCGGTCCTGGCGCTGAGCCTCGCGCTGATCGCCTGGAAGCGGCCACGGCTGCCGTGGGTGCGTTGGCTTCTGCTCGGCGGCCTGCTCGCTCTCGCTCTGTTCCAGGCGCGGCACCAAGCGAGCCTGGCGATCGTCGCGGCGGTCGTCCTTCCGTCCGGATTTGCGCGCGGCGAGGAAACCGCTTGGGCGGTGGATCGAGTTCTCTCCCGTATCGTCGCGGCTGGAGCCCTGCTGCTGCTCGGTGTCCGGGCGGCAATGCCGCTGACGCCGCCCGACAATGACGCCAATCCGTGGAAGCTGATCGCCGCGGTTCCGGCAGGACTCCGTTCTCAGCCGGTGCTGAACGGCTATTCGATGGGCGGCCCCCTGATCCTGTCCGGGATCCGCGACTATATCGACGGGCGCGGTGACATGTACGGAGACGCGCATGTGCTTGGATTCGTTAGCATTTCTCACGGAAACGCGCAGGCGTTCGACGAAGCGGTGCGGCGGTGGAATATCCGCTGGGCGATCCTGCCGCACGACAGCAACCGGCTGATTGCCTTGCTCGATCGCTCGCCCGGCTGGCGGCGAATCGCGAGCGACAAGGTTGGCGTGATCTACGTCCGGACGGGCGGCTAACGCTTGAGGAAGCCCTCGAGCTCGCGCTGCATTTCCTTGAGGTCGCCGCGGTTCCAGCGCGGATCCCACAGCGAGGTATCGAGGACGTCACTGTTGAGATATTTGGGCGGCGACCAGCTTGCCGGAGCCACTGTTGGCCGAGTCTCGGCAAGCAGGTCGATGTCGAAGGGGGAGTGGAAGCTCAAGCCGACCTGATCGCCAACCGTCCACATGACCGTTGCCGGCACCATGAGGTCTTCGGCCAGCTCAAGCATCGGCTCGGCGCCGACTCGGACCGGATCGGGAGACTGAATCATGGCTCCGGTGGCCGAAATGTTGCGAATTCGGATCTTTGTGGACTGGTAATCATGGTGAAGCGCGCCGGTCCAGATGAGCGGATGGCGAAGCGCGGCCCGATGGTCGTCGCTCGACTTGGCGGTCTCGACCGAGCCCTCGGGCTCGGCTGGGAGTCCGTCATCGTCGGCTTCACCGAATTCGAGTTCGGGGAAACTTCGGGCAATGACCTCGCGGAGCACGCTCGCGACCTTGTCGGGGCCGGAGTCGAGCCGCGTTTCATGGGCGAACTCGAGGCCAACTCGTCCCTCGCGGATCCAGCGCACCGCGCATTCGATCGTGCCGTCCTGCCCGAGCGTGAGATCGACCCGGTCCCACAGCAGCGGCTCGAACGGGCCAGTGACCATCGCTCCGCCGCCCGAAAGGTTGAGCAGTTCGACCTCGATCTCGCGGCCTTCGTGGGAAATGCGTGCACGCTCGCCCGACAGTCGGTGACGGTCGCCGGCGCGGCTGTTGTTCCGCCGCATGGTCTCGCGGGGCACGGCGATGCTGTGCAGTTCGTCGGCTTTCGCGCCCTTGGGTGTTTTGGCGCGCAGAAGGGGTTCATCGACCGGGCTGTTTCCCCCGAAGATCTTTGCCCGAATGTTCATTCTACGCTCCGCGTCTCGGAGCCGAATGCATAGCCTCGCCGTGGTTACGGAATCGTGCATCGATCGAAAGGTTGGAAGCTCTCGATGCCGATGGAGGGAAAGGGAAGGTGGGAGGGTTCCCTCCACCGGCGTCTCGAAAGACGCAGTTTAGCGCCTTTTTGCCCACATGAATAGCACACACTTCACGAAGTCCGCGGCTCGGGCCGATCCTAAGGATCTCCCGCGTCAGTTTGATGTACGGGTGCCTAGGAAGAATAATACATGTCGAATTCGACCGGGCTTGGGGTCGTCTCCCAGCGCATGACGTCTTCCCATTTGAGTTCGATGTAGCTGTCGATCTGGTCGTCGCTGAACACGTCGCCGCGAGTTAGGAAGGCGCGGTCGTTCTGGAGGCTGACCAGCGCTTCGCGGAGCGAGCCGCACACGGTCGGGACGTTGACCAGCTCCTGCGGGGGCAGGTCGTAGAGGTTCTTGTCCATCGGATCGCCGGGATGGATGCGGTTCTGGATGCCGTCGAGGCCAGCCATCAGCAGCGCCGAATAGGCGAGGTACGGATTGGCAAGCGCGTCCGGGAAGCGGAACTCAACGCGCTTGGCCTTTTCGCCGGCACCGTAAGGGATGCGGCAGGAGGCGGAGCGGTTGCGGCTCGAATAAGCGAGCAGCACCGGCGCCTCGAAGCCCGGGACGAGGCGCTTGTAGCTGTTGGTCGTCGGGTTGGTGAAGGCATTCAGCGCCCGGGCATGCTTGATGACGCCGCCGATGAAGTAGAGCGCGGTTTCGCTGAGGCCCGCGTAGCCGTTGCCGGCGAACAAGGGCTTGCCGCCCTTCCACAACGACATATGGGTATGCATGCCGGAGCCGTTATCCCTGGCGATCGGCTTGGGCATGAAAGTCGCCGTCTTGCCGTAAGCGTGGGCGACCATGTGCACGACATATTTGTAGATCTGCATCCGGTCGGCGGTCTGGACCAGGCTGCCGTAGGTGAGACCGAGCTCGTGCTGCGAAGCGGCGACCTCATGATGGTGCTTGTCCATCGGCAGGCCCATCTCGATCATCGTCGCGACCATTTCGCTGCGGATGTCCATGGCGCTGTCGACCGGGGCGACAGGGAAGTAGCCACCCTTGGCGCGCGGCCGATGGGCGAGATTACCGCCCTCATATTCCCGCATCGTGTTGGTCGGCAACTCGATATCGTCGATCCTGAAGCCGCTGGCGTTGTAGCCATCCTCGAAGCGCACGTCGTCGAACATGAAGAATTCGGCTTCGGGTCCGACGAACACCGTGTCGCCCACGCCGGTCTGCTTGAGATAAGCCTCGGCACGGGTGGCGGTCGAGCGGGGGTCGCGGCCGTAGAGTTCGCCGGTCGACGGTTCGACCACGTTGCAGAACAGGACCAGCATCGGAGTCGCGCTGAACGGGTCGACGTAGGCAGCATCGAGGTCGGGCTTCAGGATCATGTCGGACTCGTTGATCGCCTTCCATCCGGCGATCGAACTGCCGTCGAACATGAAGCCGTCGGTCAGCATGTCGTCGTCGATGACGCCAGACGCCATGGTCAGGTGCTGCCATTTGCCCTTGGGATCGGTGAAGCGGAGGTCGACCCAGTCGATCTCCTCTTCCTGGATCCGCGACAGGATGGTCTCCGGATTGTTCGCCATTGCTTTGCCCTTGCTCTGTTCTTTTCACCCCAGACCTGGCTGGGACCGATGCGGGATGCGCCCAAAGCAAACGGGGCATGGATGCCAGCCTTCGCTGACATCACAGCCTTTCGATTCGAGCTCGGGAGTCCAGATTCCCTACGGCGCGAAGAGAGTCAGGAGGGCAGCGAATATTTCACCCCTCGCCGTCGGCATTGTGCGCTTCCCCGAAACGGCTACGCTGCCCCGACAACTGCGGATGGGGGACCGCAATGCTGATCGCATTACTGGTACCGCTTGGGCTGGCGATCATATTGTACAGCATCATCCTGATCCGTTCCGCAATCGAGAAACGCGCCGTCCCGAGCTTCGAGGCGATGGTGGTCGGGGCGATCGTCAACTTCTTCGACACGCTGGGCATTGGCTCGTTCGCGCCGACGACCGCATGGCTGAAGTTCCGCCGGCTGGTGCCCGACCGTTTGATTCCGCCGACGATGCTGGTCGGGCTGACCCCCCCGTCAATGGCCGAATCGATCATCTTCCTGATCTTGCTCGGCGTTCTCGTGGAGCCGGTCCTACTGGTCGGCTGCGTCCTCGCCTTGCTGATGGGCGGTTTGCTCGGCGCGTCGCTGGTCGCGAGGACTCGGGTTTGGATCGTCCAGCTCGTCGTCGCGGTCGCTCTCCTGCTCGCGGCAATCGCTTACACGATGACCAACCTGCATCTGTTTCCCGGCGGCGGCACGGCGAGCGGCCTGCCGCCGACGCTGATGGTCATCGCCATCGCCGCCAATTTCGTCTTTGGAGTCCTGCTCAACTTCGGGGTCGGTAATTTCGCGCCGACTTTGGTGATGCTGAGCCTGATGGGAATGGACCCCCGACTTTGCTTTCCGATCATGGCCGGCGGGGCCGCGATCACCGGCGCTGGGGCGAGCATTAGGCATCTGACGATTGGCCAAATCGACTTGAGGATCGTGCTCGGCCTCGCAGTCGGCGGGATTCCCGCGGTCCTGGTGGCCGCCTTACTCGTCAAGACCATGCCGCTGGAGTTGCTTCGCTGGCTCGTTTGCATTGTGGTCGTCTACGCCGCGGGAGTAATGTTCCGCGCCGCGATCCTCGGCCGGCGCGAGCATGATGCGGAGCCGGCCACTGCCGCTATTGCGGACCAGGCGACTTCATGACGGAACCGTTCCGGCCGCTATTCATGGTTGCTCCCCGGGCGGGCAGGAAGGAGACCGAAGTTACGCGCTCCATCCTGCTCTGGATCATCGGCATCCCGATCCCGATCATCCTGTTGCTCGTGCTTTGCACCTATCATTTCTGACGGTGCAGCACAGCTTATCATCGAACCATCAAGTGAATCTGGCGATTATGGCTTCACCTCGGGATTCCGCGTCCTGACGCTTCGCTAGTCGCTCCGAATACCGGTCGATGACCGGAATGCGGACTGACAGCTTTTGCGGGACGAAATATTTGCGCCGCAGCAACAGCCGTAATGACGCAGCGGTTCCCGCGGGCAGCGAGGTGGTTCCTAGCTCGGCGGTCGTAAGGCCGGCGCGATCGGCGGCTTTCTTGAGGCTGTCGGGCGAAAACTGGTGCAGGTGAAACGGCAGATCGGTGCTGTGCCAAAGCTCTCCCAGCGCCTTGGCGAATGTCGATGCCGCGTTTGGCACGGTAATCGTCATCAGGCCGCTGGGAGCCAATAAGCCGCGCAAGCCTGAGAGCGTCGCAACCGGGTCGGGAACATGCTCGATCACGTGATTGGATGTGATCACGTCAAAACGCTCGTCGCCGTGCTCCGCCAGATAATCGTCGAGCGAGCCTTCGAAGACCGGAATGCCTTGGCGGCGAGTGATGTCCGCGCCGTAGCGGCTGGGTTCGATCCCATGTACGTCTGCACCCAGTTGACGGCAGATGTTTAGAAAAAAGCCGCCGCCGCACCCGAAATCCAGGACCTTTTTGCCCGTGGGAATGGGGATATGGCGGAATTCGCCTTGGGCCTTGGCCGCCACGATAACTGAGGCGTCGTCGCCTTCGGCCGCATGACGCTCGTCATAGGCTTCGTAGCTTGCGCTGTAATAATGATTAAGTGTCGTAGCGTCGGGTTGCGGGTTGATAAAACCATGTTTGCAGTCCGAGCATTCGAACACCGGCCAGACCGTCTGGTCGGCTGGGTCGCGATTGGTGAAACCGTTGAACCGCAACTCGACGGCCGTTGACTTGCAAATCGGGCAATTGGTCATTCCCGACATATTGTTGCTCCTACGCTAATACACACGCTGTGCGGTACTCTTACTTGAGATTGCACTTTGGCGCACTCGGAACGTCGCGCGCTCTTGGATCTCGGCGGTCGCATTTCGCTCAAAAACGAGACAGCAGCGTCGCTCCAACGCGTCCGCTTCCACCCCTTGTCGCCCCTCCAAGCGCTCGCTATCAGGCCCGCCAATCGCTTCGGCCGCCAGCCGGAGCGGCTCCGCCGAGGTGCCGACCAGGCACTTGAAGCAAGCAAGCGTCACAAAGGGGTATGATGGCCACCAAGGCACGATCGGCTGAGGGTCCCGAAGGCACAGGTTCCGCCGACGGCGAGGGCGTCCGCCGCCGCGATTTCCTCAACGTTGCCGCAGTCAGCTTCGCTGGCGTCGGCGGCGTCGCCGCTCTAGCGCCGCTGCTGGTGCAGATGGCGCCATCGGCCGACGTGCTGGCGATGGCGACGACAGAAGTCGATATTTCCAAGATCCGGTCGGGCCAGGGCATAAAGGCGCAGTGGCGCAAGCAGCCGGTATTCATCCGCAACCTTACTCCGGCCGAAATCCAGGAAGCGAACGCGGTGCCCCTGTCGTCGCTCCGCGATCCCGAGACTCTGGCCCAGCGAACCAAGCCCGGCAAGACCAACTGGCTAATTACGCTCGGCGTCTGCACCCACCTCGGCTGCGTGCCGCTCGGCATTGCCGAGGGCGAGAACCGCGGATCCTACGGCGGCTATTTCTGTCCGTGCCACGGCTCGATGTACGACACCGCCGCGCGCATTCGGCAGGGACCGGCGCCGAAGAACCTGTTTGTTCCCGACTATCAATTCACGTCGCCGACGACGGTCACGATCGGCGCAAAGGGGTAAGGCGAGAATGAGCTTTTCCTGGGCGAGGCCCTACGAACCCAAGAGCAAGTTCATGCGCTGGCTCGACGAGCGGCTGCCGCTTCCGCGCCTCGTCTATGGAGCCACGGGACCGGGCTATCCGGTGCCGCGCAATCTCAATTATTTCTGGAACTTCGGGGTCCTCGCCGGGATCTTCCTGACCATCCAGATCGTCACCGGCATCGTTCTGGCAATGCATTATGTCGCGAGCACGGACGCCGCGTTCGATAGCGTCACCAAGCTCATTATGCGCGATGTCAGCGCCGGCTGGCTGCTGCGCTACACGCATACGACCGGTGCAAGTTTCTTTTTCCTCGTCACGTACATCCATATCTTCCGGGGCCTCTACTACGGCTCGTACAAGGCGCCGCGAGAGCTGGTGTGGATGCTCGGCCTCGTCATTTATCTGTTGATGATGGCGACGGCCTTCATGGGCTACGTGCTCCCATGGGGCCAAATGAGTTACTGGGGCGCCCAGGTCATTACCGGCTTCTTCTCGGCCTTCCCGCTGATCGGCGAGCCGCTGCGGATCTGGCTGCTGGGCGGATACGCGCCCGACCAGGCGGCGCTGACCCGCTTCTTCTCGCTCCATTATTTGCTGCCGTTTGTCATCGCCGGCGTGGTGATCCTTCACATCTGGGCGCTGCACATTCCCGGCTCGGGCAATCCGACGGGCGTCGATGTCAAGGAGGAGCGGGACACTCTGCCGTTCCACCCCTTCTACACGGCCAAGGACGGCTGGTTCTCCACGCTGGTGCTGCTGATCTTCTTCACCGTCGTCTACTTTGCGCCCAACTTCTTGCTCGCACCCGACAATTCGATCCCGGCCAATCCGCTGGCGACGCCGGCGCACATCGTGCCCGAATGGTATTTCTGGCCCTTCTACGCCATCCTGCGCTCGTTCACGGTCGACTTCATCCTGCCGGCCAAGCTGTGGGGCGTGCTGGCGATGTTCGGCTCGATCCTGCTGCTGTTCTTCCTGTCGTGGCTCGACAGGTCGCCAGTCCGGTCGGGCTCCTACCGGCCGATGTTCAAGCGATTCTTCTGGCTGCTAGTCATCGACGTGCTGATCCTCGGCTATGTCGGAGGAGCGCCGATCAGCTGGTGGCGGACCGCGCTCGGCCAAGCCGCGGCGGCTTATTATTTCCTCCATTTCCTCGTGATCCTGCCGATCGTCTCGGCGTTCGAAGTGCCTGATCCGCTACCGAATTCGATCAGCGAGTCCGTGCTTCACGGCGAAGCGGTTGAGGCCGCGCCCGCGGGGCAGAGGGGCGAGCGCGCCGGGTCGGTTGCGACGGCAGCCGAGTAGGGGGCGACAGACAAATGCGTTTCATTCTCGGCTTTATCGGCGCCGTCTTCGCCGGGGTTCTGCTGATCTCGATGATCGGCAACCTTTCGACCTATTTCACCAACAAGCCAGCGCCGCTTGCCTCGGACGTGTTCCACAAGGAGCCCAGGGAGCTTCACCTCCAGAGTGACGGGCCGTTCGGCAACTTCAAGAATCAAGCCCAGCTGCAGCGCGGTTTCCAAGTCTATTCGGAGGTCTGCTCGGCCTGTCACAGTCTCAAGCTGGTATCGTTCCGTGACTTGACAGGCATTGGTTACAACGAGGCCGAGATCAAGAAGATCGCGTCGGACTGGAAGGCCCCGGTGCCGTCGATCAACCCCGACACGGGCGAGGCCGCGACCCGCAAGGCACTGCCGTCGGACAACTTCCCGCCGCCGTTTGCCAATGAAGTCGCTGCGCGTGCGGCCAACAACAACGCGCTTCCGCCCGACCTGTCGCTGATCACCAAGGCGCGCGAAGGTGGACCGGCTTACGTTTATTCGCTGTTGACCGGCTTCCAGAACCAGCCCGCCGAGCTCCTCAAGAAGTTCCCGGAGGCGAAGACGCCGCCGAACCTGCATTACAACCCCTATTTCGCGAACCTCAACATCGCGATGCCGCCGCCGCTGACCACGGATGGACAGGTGCAGTACCAGGACGGGACCAAGCCGACCGTCGACCAGATGGCGCGCGACGTCGCGGCCTTCCTGGTGTGGACGGCAGAGCCGGACCTCGAGAGGCGCCATGCGGCGGGGCTGGCGGTCACCGTCTTCCTGCTGTTGGCGACAATCTTCGCTTATCTCGCGTACCAGCAGATCTGGCACGACGCGAAGCGCGCGGCGCGGCTCGCGGGCCCGCTCGATCCCGAGAACCAGGCCAAGACCCGCCGGGCCAAGGCCAAGCAGGGCGTCGCGGGTTAAGGCAGATAGACAATCATTGAGCTTCGACGGCCGGCGTGCTCTCTAGCGCGTCGGCCGTTTCATTATGCAGGCCGTGAAGGGGAGGGGCGAAGTGCGTTCATTCTGCTGGGTTCTGATGGCTTCGATCGTGCTGGCAGCGCCTGCGGCCGCGGTGACAACGGACACGGCGCGAATCGTCGACGAGGGCATGAACCACAGCCAGATCATGCTCAACGCGCACGAGCTGTTTGACGACATTGGGCCGCGCCTCACCAACTCGACCAACATGCGAAAGGCGCAGGATTGGGCGGTTCGGAAGTTCGAGAGCTACGGCCTCTCGAACGTGCATCGCGAAGCCTACGACTTCGGCCGCGGTTGGGACATCGTCCACTCGAGCGTTCGTCTGGTGTCGCCGCGTCCGATCGATCTTGTCGCCATTCCCGTGGCCTGGAGTCCGTCGACAAAGGGCACTTTGCGTGCGCAGGTCATTCTCGCTCCGATGAATCGCAAGGAGCAGTTCGTGGCCTATCACGGCAAGCTCGCCGGCAAGATCGTACTGACGAGTCTTCCTGGCACCAGCGATGAGCCGAGCGAGGCGGCCTTCAGGCGACTTGACAGTGCGGAAATCGCCAAACGTGATCAATATGCCGTTCCGCATTTCGACCCAGCGGCGCAGGACGGTTTCATCAAGCGAATTGAGTTTGCCCGCGATCTTGACGCCTTTCTGGCCAGCGAAGGCGCCGTCGCTCAGGCAACGATCTCCGGCCGCGACGGCAAGCTAATCTCCGGCGAGGGCTATCAGAACCAGGTCGGCAACTCGCCCAAGCTCCCGACCGTGCAGATCGCCGCGGAAGATTATCGGCGGATCGCCCGGATGGCGAAGATGGGTGATAACCCGGTGATCGAGCTCGATCTGGACACCCGGTACCTCGACGACGACACACATGCCTACAATATCATCGCCGACATCCCCGGCATCGACCCGAAGGCTGGCTATGTTATGGCCGGCGCGCATTTCGACAGCTGGGTCGCCGGCGACGGCGCGGCCGACAATGGCGCCGGCACAATCGTGGTCATGGAAGCGGCCCGCATCCTTCGGCAGCTTGGCGTAAGGCCAAAGAGGACCATCCGATTCGCACTCTGGACTGGCGAGGAGCAGGGACTGTTCGGCTCGCTCGCTTATGTGAACGAGCATTTGGCCCGCCGGCCGATGCCGGTCACCGAAAATGGCATCTTCAATTATGTGAAGTGGCCTGATTCCTATCCGATCGCGCTGCTGCCCGGTTATGGCGACCTCAAGGCCTATTTCAATATGGACAACGGATCGGGCAAGCTGCGCGGCATCTACGCCGAGGGGAATGCCGCGGCCGCGCCGCTCTTGAAGGAGTGGCTCTCGCCGTTCGCCAGCATGGGTGCGGGAACGGTGGTCGCCGGGCCGACGGGCGGCACCGACCATGAATTCTTTCAGTCGGTGGCGGTGCCGGCCTATGAGTTCATCCAGGACCCGCTGGATTATGGCAGCCGTGTCCATCACTCAAACATCGACACCCTAGACCATCTACGACCGGACGACTTGCGCCAGGCTGCGGTCGTGATGGCCGGCGTGCTGCTCGCCGCAGCCAACAGCGATAAGGAACTGCCGCGGCCGCCGCTCGCGACGCTGCCGTCGCCGACCGACCCGTTCAAAGTCGACTATCCGGACCCGAAGTAACAAGACCGGAGGTTAGCCTCAATTCAGCGGCCATTCACTGGGGATGGAGCCAACGAAGAAGTCTCCCTCCGGTGTAATGGAGACTCAGACATGCGGCTTCCTCGGCTTTCCCTCGCGGCGCTGGCCGCGGCCGGCGCATTCGCTCTCGGCGGCTGCGCCGATAATATGTACGGTCCCTACGGCTACAGTCCTTACGGGTACGGCGTTCCCTATGGAGGCTATGGCTACGGCTATCCCTATGGCGGATACGGCTATTATGGCTATGGCGGCTACGATCCGTTCGGTTGGTACGGCGACTTTTACTATCCGGGCGTCGGCGTCTACGTTTACGACCGCTACCGGAACCGCCGCCTGTGGAATGGCGACCAGCAGCGTTTCTGGAGCGGGCGCCGCACCACTTGGCAGAGTCGGTCTGGAAGCACGTTCAACCATGAGAATTGGAGCGGCTTCGACCACCACAATAGGAACGGATCGGGCTCGACCACCGGCACGACTGGTTGGCACCACCGCGGCTAGTCTGAGCGTTTCGCCTCATCGGGGCGGCGACGGATCAGAACGATCGAGGTGAATGTCATCACCACATCGCTGTGCTGGTTGCGGACGGTCGTTTGCGTGCGGAATGAGCCCATCTCGGGTCGGCTGCGCGACGGTGTCTTCTCGATGATGCGGCCGGTAACGTGGAGGCTGTCGCCGGGATAGACGGGTCTCTTCCAGCGAAGCTCGTCGATGCCGGGTGAGCCGAGGCCGGCCTGTTTGCGGTTGACGACCGCGCGAGCAATCACCGCCATTGTCATGGCCGCGGTGTGCCAGCCACTCGCGGCGAGCCGACCGAAGTGTGTTTTTGCGGCTTCCTCGTCCGACAAATGGAAGGGCTGCGGGTCGTACTTGCGAGCGAAGTCCAACACCTCCTCGCGCGTTACGTCATAGGAGCCGAACTCGGTCTCGGCGCCGACCACCAGGTCCTCGAAATAGATCATGCACCGGGCGCATAGCGGTGCGATGCGCCCGGCGCTACGCAGGGCGAATGAACGATACACTAGGACAGTCGGTCGCCGTGCGATGGAAGTTGATCGCCGGGGTTGCCATTCTGGCGGCCATTTGGCTGGCAATGCTGCGGTGGGGCGCAGGGCCGCTCGACCAGTCGATCTACGAGGCTTTGTACAGCGGACATCGGCCGATGTTGCGAGCCATCGCGCGAACTTTCACTGCGCTTGGCGAACCCACCGTCCTCATCGGTGCGAGCGCCTTTGTCGGGTTATGGTTGTGGAATGCTGGGCGCGGCCGCCTTGGCCTGGCGCTCCTGCTCGTCACGATGACCGGCAGGGGCCTTAGCGAGCTGCAGAAATATTGGGTCGCGCGACCGCGTCCGGAGATCGAACCGCACTTGGTCATCGTGAAAACCAGCAGCTTTCCAAGCGGGCACGCGATCAGCTCCATGATTTTCTATGTCTCGCTAGCAGTTGCACTAACCGCGGGAACGCGGCGGTGGAGACGCGCCGCGGCCGCGGCCGTGCTCCTTTCGCTGCTGGTCGGCACGAGCCGGATCATGCTCGGCGTGCACTGGCCGAGCGACGTGGTCGGCGGCTGGGCGTTCGGCCTGCTCTGGGTGCTGCTGACGCTGAGACCGGCAGAACGCTTGCTGCGCACTAATTCCGAAATGAAGTAAACTGGGCTATAGTCGCTGGCAGGGGCATTTAGGGAAGGGGTTGTAATGGGCTCGAGGCCATTCACGATGATTGCTGCGCTGGTTTTCTTCGCCATGGCGCTGGCGCACGTCTATCGCATCTTCACGCACTTCCAGATCATCATCGGAAGCCACACGATCCCGATGTGGATCAGCTATTTCGGAATCGTCATTCCGGCGCTTCTGGCGATCCTGCTGCTGCGGGAGAACCGGGGGGTATAAGCCAACGCTTGGCCGCTACACGTTGAAGCGGAACAGCATGACGTCGCCGTCCTGGACGACATAGTCCTTGCCTTCGGAGCGAAGCTTGCCCGCATCGCGTGCGCCGGCTTCGCCACCGAAGGTTACGTAATCGTCGTAGGCAATGGTTTCGGCGCGAATGAAACCGCGCTCGAAGTCGGTGTGGATTTCGCCGGCCGCCTCGGGGGCCCGCGCCCCTCTGTGCACCGTCCAAGCCCGCGATTCCTTTGGGCCCGCGGTGAAGAAAGTGATCAGCCCCAGCAGCGCATAGCCGGCGTGAATCATCCGGTTGAGACCGGTTTCGTGGAGACCGAGGTCGGCGAGGAAGGCTTCGCCTTCCTGGGCTGGAAGGGTTGCGATCTCCGCTTCGATGGCCGCGGAGATGACGACGGCCTTGGCTCCCTCCGCAGCGGCTTTGTCGAACACGCGCTGCGATAGCGCATTGCCGGACGCGGCGTCCGCTTCGTCAACGTTGCACACGTAAAGCACGGGCTTGGCGGTCAGCAGCTGCGCGCGCTTGAGGGCTTTTTCCTCCTCGGCGTCTCTGGGCTTGGTCAGAAGCGCCGGCTTGGATGCGCGCAATAGCTCGAGCGCCTGCCCGAGAACGGAGGCCTCGGTCTTCGCTTCCTTGTCGCCCTGCTGCGCCTTCTTGACGACGTTGGGGACGCGCCGCTCGAGACTGTCGAGGTCGGCGAGCATGAGCTCGGTTTCGACTGTCTCGGCGTCCGCGATCGGATCGATCCGGCCCTCGACGTGGGTCACGTCGCCGCCTTCGAAGCAGCGCAGCACGTGGACGATCGCATCCACCTCACGGATGTTGGCGAGGAACTGGTTGCCGAGGCCCTCGCCCTGGCTAGCGCCGCGGACCAGTCCGGCGATGTCGACGAACTCGATCTGGGTCTCGATCTCCTGCGCCGACTTGGCGATGACCGCGATCCGGTCAAGCCGCTCGTCGGGCACGGCGACGCGGCCAATATTGGGCTCGATGGTGCAGAAGGGATAATTTGCCGCCTGCGCCGCGGCGGTCTCGGTCAAAGCATTGAAAAGCGTCGATTTGCCCACATTCGGCAGGCCGACGATGCCGCAGCGGAAGCCCATGTTTTTCCTGATTGATAAGTGAGTTGGGTGCCCCCCTACGCGAAGTTGAACGAAATGCTCAACCGGTGACCTCGGCCCTTGCCGGCGAGCACCTCGTGGCGCAGCCAGCTTTCCCAAAGGAGCAAAGTGCCCGCCTTCGGCTCGACGGTGACGACGGTGCGAAGCTCCTCGGGCGTGACATTCTCGCGCGGCGGCGCGGCCATCATCAACGGGAGGCGCGGGTCCTCGAATGCGATCGACCCCGAGCCCTTGGGAATCTCGACGTAAAGGGTCCCGGAGATGACGCTGTGCGGGTGGATGTGGCCGCGGTGCGATCCGGCCGCCCAAAGGAGGTTCACCCACAGGCTGTCGAGCCGCAGGGGCCGCTTGAGATCGAATGCGGATGCCTTGGCAAAGCTGGCGACATGTGGCTTCACCAAGCGTACGACATCGGCGAAGGCCGGGTCGCGTCGAGCGAGATCGTCCAGCGACGCGTAGCTGGTGTAGCCCGCATATCGATGCTCCTTCGACCACCGCCCGCCCGCTTCATCATCCTTCGCGAGGCTTCGAATGGAATGCGCGAGTTCGTCAAGCAGCGGCGGGTTGCCGACCTCAGCCTCGTAGATCTGGGTCACGAACAGGCGTTTCATCGACGTCGCCGTAAAGCCTGACGCGAGTACGGGGAAGCGGCCGATACCCTACATTTCGGGATCGAATTGCAACCTGTGCATCAACGGCCTCTACTATGACCAGATTGCGGGCCTGCAAGGAACGCTGCTTGATTCGAGCAGCATCAAAAGTGGATTCTTGACGGTCCTTAGCGCCCCGTGGACAGGCCCGACTGGGCTGCTAGCTTCATTCGCTTCCCTGGGAGGGCTCTTCATGCGCGGTCATCTGTTTGCGTCTGGGTTTTCGATTGCGCTTGCAGTGGCGATGACATCGTCCGTTTCAGCTGCTCCGGTTCCCGCAAAGGTCAGTGCGCCGGCGGAAAAGCCGCTGCTCGACGTCAAGGCCGATGCCAAGACCGGCAAGATCATCGCCACGCTTCCAAAGCCAGGCGAAGACGGCGTCTCGGCGCGCTACATCTACATCACGCAGCTCGAGACGGGGCTGGGCTCGGCGCCAACGCAGCTCGACTTCGGCGCTGCGAGCAATTCACGGATCCTGGTCTTTCGCCGCGTCGGCAAGAAAGTAGTCGCCGACATCGAGAACACGAAATTCGTCTCGAGCAATCCCGCCGAGAGATTGACCACGGAGCATAGTTTTCCGACGTCGCCTTTGTGGATGGGATCGGTCGACAAGGATCTGCCGGACGGCTCCTATCAGGTCGATCTCTCGGGCTTCCTCGCGCGCGACGACATCAACATCCCGCGGGTGATCAAGAATATCGGGGGTGGAGAGTTCAAGTTTGTGCCCGAGCTCAGTGCCGCCGATCCCGGCTTCGTGAAGCTCTTCCCGAAGAATGTCGAGCTCGCCGCGCGGATCGCCTTTCGCTCGGACGAGCCGAAGGAGGAGATGAACAATATTCTCCCCGGCGACAACACGCTGAGCGTCGTTGAGCGGCACTCGCTCATCGCGCTTCCGGAGCCGGGCTATGTGCCTCGCACCGATCCGTGCGGCTACACCATCGGTCAGCAGCAGGTGGATTTCTCAAAGCCGCTCGGCGCTCCGATCGTAACCGACCTCGCGCGGCGATTTCGGTTGGAGAAGGTCGATCCGACTGCCGCTCGCTCGCCAGTCAAGAAACCGATCGTCTTCAATATCGACGCGGGCATGCCGCCGGCGATCCGGGAGGCGGTGAAGGAAGGGGTTTCCTGGTGGGCCGCCGCATTCGACCAAGCCGGCTTCGTCGATGCGTTCAGGGCGGAGGTGCTGCCCGCTGGCGCCGATCCGCTCGACGTCCGCTACAATGTCGTCAATTGGGTTAATCGGGCGACCCGCGGATGGTCATACGGCCAGCCCATCGATGATCCACGTACTGGAGAGATCATCAAGGGCGCCGTGGTGCTGGGGTCCCTTCGGGCGCGGCAGGACATGATCATTTTCCAGGCGCTGGTCGGCGCTGGACTGACCGGTACCGGCGATCCCAACGATCCGATCACCGCCACGCTGGCGCGGCTGCGCCAGCTTGGTGCGCATGAGGTGGGTCACGCCATCGGTCTCGCCCACAATTTCGCGGCCAGCACGCAGGGCCGCTATTCGGTGATGGATTATCCGGCGCCACGGATCACGCTGGAAAACGGCGCGCTGTCGCTGAAGGACGCCTATGGCAGTGGGCTCGGGCCATGGGACCGCTGGATGATCAAGTGGCTTTACGGTGCGAAAACCGACGCCGACGCTAGCTCCGCTATCGCGGAGGCTCATGCAGCTGGGTTGCGGTTCGTCGCTGACCAAGACGCGCGCCCTGTTTCCACTGCTCAGCCGCTCGGATCCCTGTGGGACGACGGCGCGGATCCGATCGGTGAACTTCGGCGGATGATGGAGGTGCGTCGCGTCGCCGTGGCGCGCTTCGGCACCGGTGCGCTCCCAGCCGGGGAGCAGCTTGCCGACCTCAGGCGCGCATTCGTCCCGATCTGGCTGCTCGACCGCTACCAGATCGAAGCCGCGGCGAAGTCGCTGGGAGGAGTCGATTTTCCCTACGCAGTGAACGGGGAAGCAGCGGCCGCGCGCACGGTCCCTGGCCAGTTGCAATGGGCGGCGCTCTACGCCCTCCTGGACAGCGTGACGCCCGCCGAGCTGACCGTTCCGGCCCGACTGCAGCTACTCCTCTCCGGGGCATCCGGAGGGGATTCGGACCGGCAGTTGGATATCGAGATTATCCCGACCGCGGGCGGGCCGGTGTTCGATCCGTTGAAGGCCACCGAGGTCGGAGCGGTGCAAACCCTCAATGCGCTGCTCGCGCCCGAACGGCTCAACCGGCTCGAGGGTCAGCACGCAGCCGACGCGAGCGTGCCGTCTCCGCCCCAGCTGTTCGAGCTGCTGCTCAGCCGCACGATGGCGCAGGCGGGCGATGACGTCGGTCGGCGGATCGCGACGACCGCTGTGTTGGCGCTGGCACGGGTACAGCGAGACACAGTGCTGTCGCCGACGATCGCCTTCGAATTGGCGGGAAGACTCGACCGTCTGGCCGAGGACTTTCAGCATTCTAAAGGACCGGAACAGGATTGGGCGAGAGGGCTCGCCGCGCTGCTCAAGGATCGGCAGGCCCTCGACAAGGCGCTCGAGG
>Ga0157369_10000989_pt1 | contig 35947 bp, 39 predicted proteins | sample C25metaG_FD_113461 | JGI IMG/M metagenome (GOLD analysis project Ga0157369, IMG submission 113461) | Corn rhizosphere microbial communities from Kellogg Biological Station, Michigan, USA - C2-5 metaG | ecosystem: Host-associated > Plants > Roots > Rhizosphere > Soil | place: USA: Michigan... | reverse complement strand
GCCGCCGCCGTATCCACCACCACCGCCGCCGCCACCGCTGTAGCCGCCGCGACCACCGCCGCCGCCACCGCCGAACGAGCGTCCACCGCCGCCCCCACCCGCACGCGCCGGACGATCTTCGGCTGCATTCACGCGCAGAGCGCGGCCGCCGAGGTCGTGGCCATTGAATTTCTCGATTGCTTTCGCCGCATCCTCATCCGACTCGAACTCGACGAATGCGAAGCCGCGGGGGCGTCCCGACTCGCGATCGGTCGGAAGAAACACGTCACGTACCGTTCCGACCTGCGCAAACAACGCTTCGACTTCGTCGCGCGTCGTGTTGAAGTCGAGATTCCCTACGAAAACCTTGGAAGCCATCAACATCTCCTCTTCTGCGGCTGACGCCTGCCATGCATGGCTTCCGGCTTTCCGCGAACGCGAAGTGTATCGCGTTGCACGATACGTGCGCGGAAAACCTCGAATTCTGTCATTCCGGCCCGGCTCAGAAACCCGAACGCCTCATCTCCGCGGATACGCCATGCCGCTCGTCGCTCCAGCGGACGGGAAGGACGTTCAGCTCGACCGACGAGACGCTGGCCACCCACGTATCGAAGAGATCGTTCGGCAGCGGAGGCGCGGCAGCCGATTGCGTCTGTTGCGCGATGAGCTTCGCGAACGGCTTGAGATCGCGCAGGACGTTGACGGTGATCTGCACGAAGCGCGGCACGTGCGCCCACGGACTCTTCGAATTCGGCACGAGGACCTGCGCCGATGCGCCGATGTGGAAGGCGCGCGTCTGCCCCGGCGCGATCGTGGTCAGATGCGGCATGGCCGTGCCGGTGGGGATCTCCGCGCCGATGGAAACGGTGATGGTCTGCGAGTCGGGATCGAACGTCGCGTCCGCGATCTTGTCGGCGATGGCGATCGGCGCGTTGCTCAGATTCTCGATCTGATAGGTGACGCTGATCGGCGAACCGGCGGAGAGCGTCTCCTGAAGCATCTGCGCGTCGACTTTGATGTCGTCCTCGCGGCCGAGCGCTCTGCGCGGATCTTTGAAATCGACGCCGGCGGCGCTGGCGGTGGAACTGACCAGAAGGAAAACTGCCACGGCGACTGCGATACGGCCTGACGATTTCACGGAGCACCTCCTCGAAAAGGGAGGTGGTCTAGTCAATCTTCAGCACAGCTAAAAACGCCTCCTGCGGAATCTCCACCTTCCCCACCCGTTTCATCCGTTTCTTCCCCTCTTTCTGCTTCTCGAGGAGTTTGCGTTTGCGCGAGATGTCGCCGCCGTAGCACTTGGCGAGGACGTCTTTGCGCATCGCTTTCACGGTTTCGCGAGCGATGACGCGATTACCGATGGCCGCCTGCAGCGCGACAGCGAACATCTGGCGAGGGATGAACTCCTTCATCTTCTCGACGAGGAGTTTTCCGCGCGCGTATGCCTTCTCTTTGTGCACGATGAGAGAAAGAGCATCGAGCGGTTCCCCGTTGATCAGGATGTCCATCTTGACCAGGTCGCTTTCGCGGTAACCGACGAACTGGTAATCGAGCGAGGCGTATCCGCGTGAGATCGATTTCAGCTTGTCGAAGAAATCGAGGATCACCTCATTCAACGGCATCTCATACACGATCATGACTCTATTGGTGCTGACGTACTCCAGCTTCTTCTGTACGCCGCGCCGGTCCGTTGCCAGAGCCAGAATCGGGCCAACGAATTCGTCGGTGGTGATGATGGTCGCCTCGATCATCGGTTCTTCGATCGAATGGATGAATGCGGGATCCGGCATTTTCTGCGGATTTTCAATCCATAAGGATTCGCCGTCGGTCTTTTGCACCCGGTAACGGACGCCCGGTGCCGAGGTCAGCAGCTCGAGATTGAACTCGCGCTCCAGACGCTCCTGGATGATCTCCATGTGCAGCAATCCCAGAAAGCCGCAGCGGAATCCGAAGCCGAGGGCGAGGGAGCTTTCCGGCTCGTAGCTGAAGGAAGCATCGTTGAGCTTGAGCTTGCCGACGGCGTCGCGCAGGTCTTCGTAGTCGTCGGTATTGATCGGGAAGATGCCGGCGAAAACCATCGGCTTCACTTCCTCGAATCCCGGAAGCGGCGGCGGCGAGGCGTTGTGGTTCGTGACGGTGTCGCCGATCTTGGCTTGGACGATGTCTTTGATGTTGCCGGAGAAGAATCCGACTTCGCCGACGCCGAGCCGGTCCACCAGCTTGATCTTCGGCGTGAAAACGCCGACTTCGGTCACCTCGTAGATGCGATCAGTCGACAGAAACTTGATGCGCATCCCTTTGCGGATTTCACCGTCGACGATGCGCACGAGGCTGACCACGCCGCGATACGAGTCGTACCAGGAGTCGAAGAGCAGCGCGCGCAGCGGTCCATCGGCGTCGCCAGTCGGCGCCTTGATGTTCGTGACGATCTTTTCCAGGATCTCGTCGACGCCGATGCCCGACTTCGCCGAGGCCAGCACGGCGTCATGTGCGTCGAGCCCGATGACGTTCTCGATCTGCTCGCGCACCCGCTCCGGCTCCGCCGACGGCAGGTCGACTTTGTTGATGACGGAGAGGACGTCGAGATTGTTGGCGATGGCCAGGTAGCTGTTCGCCAGCGTCTGCGCTTCGACACCCTGCGTGGCGTCGACGACGAGCACCGCCCCCTCGCACGCCGCAAGGCTGCGCGAGACTTCGTACGTGAAGTCGACGTGGCCCGGCGTGTCGATGAGGTTGAAGACGTAGTCCTGACCGTCCTTCGCGCGATATTGCAGGTTGACCGCGCGCGCCTTGATGGTGATGCCGCGCTCGCGCTCGAGATCCATGTCGTCGAGCATCTGCTCGTGCATTTCGCGCGATTCGACCGCACCCGTCTTCTGCAGCAGACGATCGGACAGCGTCGTCTTGCCGTGGTCGATATGGGCGATGATCGAAAAATTACGGATGAACTGAGGGTCAGGCATCTTGGGGCGGCGTGTCTAACACGAAGCGCGCGGATTGTCATCCCTCGACGCATCAAGGAGATGGCGCGCGATCGTGCGCTGAAGCGTGAGCCAGACGATATCGGCTGCTGATTCATTGACTGCGCCGCGCAGGTCGACTCCCCAACGACATCGCCCGTTGCCCCGATTGCAAACCCATCAATAACGGAAATAAGTGAGGACACGCACCGATTAAAGGCGATTCGAAAACATCGGGTCCCGGTTCCTCTTGAGTGTCCCCAAGTGCGAAGCGCGTCGCGATCGTCCAAATCAACCTTGGAGAGAACAGAAATGCGATTGGCTTCGGCTGTTGCAGTTCTTTCGCTAGTGGCTGCGTTTTTCTTGAGTACCCCAGCCTCGGCAATGATGGCGCAGACATGCGTGTATCAGGTGACGACGACGCAGGTTTGCTACGACGACGGAACGTGCGGCGCAGTCCACAACTACTGGGACGTCGTCTGCTATTGGTATGACACAGGCGGCAGCGGCGGGCCGATTGGTGATCAAAACGGAGACGACGGTGGCTACACGACGCAAAATCCGTACGACTCCGACGGTGACGGCATCGTCGACGACTGGCACTCCGTCGTGAATACGTCCGATCCCTGCTCGTACAACTTCGCGAACAACGCCAGCCATTCAGATCGGCTCGGCACGAACTACGGAGGACCGGGTACGGCCCGGCCTGACCATCACGGCGTCGACCTCCAGGCAAACGCCGGCGACATGATTTATCCCGCGAAGGACGGCCGAGTCGAATCTGTTGGAGAGGTGTCGGGCTGCGGGTACCGCGTTCAGATCGCGAACTTCGACGGAACGCATTACAGCTATTGCCATATGCAGACAGGAAGTGCGCTCGTAAGTGTCGGGACCTATGTGTTCGCAGGGTTCACCCGGATCGGCGGCGTCGACAATACCCGCGATAGCCACGGCGATCATCTGCACATCACGGCTCTCGGCTCCGATTACCAGATCATCCCTGGATTTGAGTTCTTCACCGAAACGCGAGCCAACGCGTCCACCGATGACAACGGATGCTGATTCAACGGAGACCTATCCCCATGCTCAAGATCATTTCCCCTCTCGTCTTCTCTGTCTGCTTCGCCGGTGCTGCGTTCGCGGCACCTCCAATCGAAGCCAATCTGGATATGCATAAAGGTGATTGGATCGGTACCTATCTCGCTGCCGACGATGGCTCGGCGATTCTCTCGGTGGACAATGCCGCGACGCGCCACAGCCGCGTGATGAAGGTATCGGCCTCAGGAGTCTCGACAATCGCCGACATCGATGGCATCACCATCAACCACATGATTCCGCTCCAGGGCGGCAAATACGAAATCGGCGGCGGAACGGGCGTCGACTACTTGAAACGTCTGGTCACGTTCTCAAATGGTGCGGCGCAAACGTTGTGGGACTCCTCGAAGCTCGCGCATCGCGACGTCTCCGTTTCCATCAGCGCGGACGGCGCCAGGTGGGTGTCGATGAGGGGAGTGAATCGCGACACGATCGAGCTTCAGTTCGGCGACACCTCTTCCTATAAGCCGTCTCTCTCCATCAGGCTCGGCGGGCCGTCTGCGGTGCCTGCCAAGGCGACGCGCTTCATCGCCGACAGCGAAGGCGTCCAATACCTCAAGAGAAACCCCGACGCCGTTGCCGTTGTCTGGCGAGGGATGGCCTACGTCGTTCAGCCAGGCGGATCCGAACCGATGACGGCGCTCCTCGCAACCGGCGAAGGAGCAGGCCGCATGAGGTGGGATGCCGCCACGGATACGTTGTGGATTGAAGGGGCAACCGGCTGGTTCGCTTTCGACCGCGCCACCGCGGTCGAGACGGCGCAGAAACACGCGTTCAAGAAGCCGCAGAAGGAAATCCGTGAAACGTACGGGAACGGCCAGAACGCCGATCTTTTCATGCTCACCGGCGGAGGCTATGCCGTCGCATTCGAGAACATGGGCAAACGCTCGCTGCGGCTCGAGAAAAACGGACACGCAGCAGTTCAGAAAGATCTTCCGCCGATCAACAGCCGCTCCGCAGTCATAGATTTGAGCCCGTCGGGAAACAGCGTGGTCATGCTGCCGTCGGGCGTGACAAATGGCCGCGTCGTCGTCACGCAGAACTGATTGCGAACATCAGGAGCTCCAAGCCGTCACGGCTCGAAGCTCACGCGGTGTCCAGCAACTTCTCCACGATCACCACGTCCCGCCACTCGCCATCCAGCTGCCCATGCCGTTCGTAAACGCCGACTTCGCGGAATCCGACGGCGCGCATCAAGCCGCGGCTGGCGGCGTTCTCGACGAAGACGCGAGAGACCAGTTTCCAGAATCCGGCAGCGCGCGCGGCGGTGAAGAGCGCTTCCATCGCCATTCGTCCGGCGCCGCGTCCGCGCGCGGCACGGGAGACGTAGACGGAAAACTCGGCGATGCCGGCGTACCAATCGCGCGGGCGATAGGTCGAGGTCGAGGCGAACGCGATCACCTCACCGGCATCGTCCTCGACGACGACGACCGGATGGCGTCCGTCGAACCACCCCACCACGTCTTCCGCGGTGCGGCGGCGCGTTTCGAACGTGCCCACCCGGTCGTCGATGCCCTCGGTGTAGATGCGCGCGATCGCCGCAGCATCGGCGATCGCGGCATCCCGCGTCTTCATTTCCCCGTCAGTTCCTTCACCAGCCCCGGAACGCTGTAGACCTTCTTCAGCGCGTCGAGGATGCCCGCCGAATGAACGGCCACGGCGCGGCCCACGCGATCATCGAACTGGTAATCCCACGGCAGCGACTGGATGTTGCCGTCGAAGATGATGCCGACGAACTCGTTGTTGCGGTTCACCACCGGGCTGCCGGAGTTGCCGCCGATGATGTCCGCGGTCATGACGAAGTCGAACGGCGTCTTGTCGTTGTCGAGCACGGACTTTTTCGAGATCCACGACGACGGCAGCTTGAACTCGCCTTCGTTGCCATGCTCGGCGGCGTGTTCGAACGTGCCGCCGATTTCGGTGTCCCACGGAACTGCTTGTCCATTCTCGGTGAAGCCTTTGACCGTTCCGTACGACAACCGCAGCGTGAACGTGGCGTCGGGATACGTGTCGCCGCCGCTGGTCTTGAACTGCGCATTGGCGATCTTTGCGTACGACTGCCGCAACACCTCGGCGATGTTGTCGTCGTACTGCTTGCGCAACTCGCGCGCGCGGGCGTCGACCATGCGCGCCACCTGGATCATCGGATCGTTCGATGCGTCGACGGCGGCCTTGCCGCCTTCGCCGAGGGCCTTGCGCGCGGCGACGTCCTTCAGCTTCGTGCCGTGGACCAACTCCTCGGCGCGTTCCTGCGGCGACTTGCCGGCCAGCACCTGCTGCACGAGCGCATCGGTCGGCGCCACTTCCAGCCAGTTCGACAGCGAATCGGCCAGCGTCACGATCTCCAGATCGTCATAAATCGGCGCCTCGGAATACAGGTCCTGCTTGAGCGACGGCAGGTTCGACTCGCGATATTCGCGCAGCCGTTCGCCATTCGGTTTCGTCGATTCCTCGGCCAGGCGGAGCAGCACCTTCGCCTTCTGGAAAAGCGCGCTGTTGAAGGCAACGCCGCCTTCGACGAAGCGATACTCGAGATAGATCGGCCGATAGGTGTTGATCGCGTTATCGATGTTCTGCCACGCGTCGCCGTACGCGGTGTTGAGCGCCGCGTCGGCCGTGACCTTCTGGCGGAGCGACGCTTCGGCCGCGGCTTTCGTCTTCACCACGGCCGGATCCTGCAGGCCGGCGATGCGCCCGAGGTAGGCCTTGCGCGAGTTCTTGACTCCGAAAAGTTCGTCGTGCGCGCGGCGGTCGTTCTCGAGGCTGCGCTGCGCGTAGTTCGTCAGCAGCACTTCGCGGCGGCGCAGCAGGTTGAGCGTAAATGGATAGGCAATGTCGCGGTAAAACTGCAGATGCGCCATCGTGTTCAGACGGCTCGTCGATCCCGGATGGCCGGAGACGAAAACGAGATCGCCATCCTTTGCGCCGGTCTCGCTCCACTTGAGGTAATCAGCCGGATGCACCGGCTTGCCGTTCTCGTACGCGCGGAAGAAGCAGACGTCGAGGTCGTAGCGCGGATACTCGAAGTTGTCGGGATCGCCGCCGAAGAAAGCGATGGCTACTTCCGGAGCGAACACGAGGCGCACGTCGGTGTAGACCTTGTAGCGATAGAGGTGATATTCGCCACCCTGGAAGAGCGTGACGACGTCGCTGCGAAGTCCGGTGGCCTTCACCGACTCCTGCTCGATCGTGCTCATCACGCCGCGCCGCGCCGCCTGCGCCGCCGCCGTGCTCATGCCCGGCGTGACCGAAGCGTTGACCTTCGCGGTGACGTCCTCGATGGACTGCAGCACGTTCAGCTCGAGATCGACGCACTTCACTTCATCGGCCTGCGTCTTGGCGTAGTAGCCGGTGGTGACGTAGTCGTGATCCTTGGTCGAGATCTTGGCCAGGCAGTCGAGCCCGACGTGATGGTTCGTCAGCGCCAGCCCGTCCGGCGACACGAACGATCCCGACCCGCCGCTGTTGAATCGAATGGACGACTTCTGCAGATGATCGAGCCACGCCTGCGTCGGCTCGAATCCGTAGCGTTGCTTGAAGATGGCTTTCGGCGTCCGGTTGAAAAGCCACATCCCCTCGTCCGCAACGAGCGGAAGCGCGAGGAGGATGAAGAGGAATCCGAGGAAGGACTTACGCATCAAAATTACCTCCAGTTGAATTGCGAGCGGGATTCTATGCACAAACCAGGCGCGAGAGCTGTGATCACGCGGAGACGCGGGGACGCGGAGGAGATCCCGGTTTTTCTCCGCGTCTCCGCGTCTCCGGGTCTCCGCGTGAAAAAATAAGGAGATGCTTGCGAAGTTCACGATCGAGAAACGCTTGCTCGCCGTAGCCAGGTGAGTCGCCAAATTGGTGCACGAGCACATTCGGATTCAAAAGCAGAAGAAAGATTCTGAAGTTGTTCGGACCGATCGACATCGACTGGACCTACGCCTACCAGAAGCAACGTAGTCGCAGGTAGACCCACCGCCAATTCGCGACCACTGTCATCGGCGACGGGTCGGCTTCGCCGCATTCGCGATGACGCGGTCGTTCCGCGACGAGGCCCGTAGCCGGAGGACGATACGGGGTTGACGTCGAGGCGGTAGCGGGGGAGCCGGGTACGCCAACTGTAATACTCTACGGCTGACAGTCGTCTGTTCAAGGACGCAAGAAACAACGCGGAACACCATGTTCGGAAGCCAGGAGCCCTGCGTCCGCGATTGAAGCCGGTAGCAGGTTTCTTCTCGGCCGCTATCACCCTAGGCGACACTAGCTTTCGACTCTCCAGCACGACCTATCAAAACTCGAAGCTGCGCTGCCAAAGCGCAACCTACGACTTCTGGGAAAGTAGTCACATGATTTATCCCCATCGCGTCGAGATCGGCAAGTGCAATAGAAGCTTCCTCAGTAGGAATTACTGCCTTCAGCAGTGCAAGCGGTTCCTCAGGACTGGCGCCTACATACTCCTCTAGAGTACGATAGGGCGTCCGATTGAGGGTAAAGCATCCGAGCTGCTCGCGAAGGCGCTCGTTGCCACCGCCCGGGAGCTCTATCAAAGCAACTCCCGCTTCGCTATTCCAAATCGGCGCGTCTTTGCGCAACGCCCATATAGCCACACCTTTTGAAGTCATGGATAAAGACACCGCATCGCTGAAGCTGAAAAATGCCGCGATATACGGACTCGCCGACCAGTCCAGCAACCGAGTCGGCACTCCGAAATGTTGCGCAAGCGCAATTATTTCCGACTCCGCGCCGATGAGTGCCTCGTGCTTCGGATACCTCCGCGTCAGCTCAGCTCTGAACTCACGTATCAGTGAATCGGCAATCGCTAGTCGGTCGCCCGCCTGATCTTTATATCTAATACGAAACCATCGATCGAAGCTTGTCTCCAATGGCCACGCGTCGTCACTCTGACCGCGAAACACGTAGTCACCAACCCGGAAGATCCCATCGGCGAATAAATCACCCACGTACTCCGCTTTGAAGTGTGACCAGTCGCGATATTGGAGGATGCGCATGGCTGGCATTAGTGACCTACTCGCCCACCGCTGACGCCACGATTACCGGTTGCTTTCCTACCGACTTGATACCGGTGCTATCGATTACGCAGGAATGAAACACGTACTGGTCTTTATCGGTCGGAACTTGAAATTCATCCATGCGATCTTCAGTAAAGAAGATCTGGCGTTCCGACTTACCCACTTTTGTCACATAACCTAGAAGTCCGTTCTGCCACAACGCTGCAAAAGGGTCGCATTCCGCACCAAAGATCTCCGCCGCAATCTTGCGGCCAGCATCCAACTCTCGACGACTAAATCGATCTTTCCCGATGCCTGCGATCAGCTGTTTCATGTCACCTGACACGCCTTGTTGATACTCCGAGCCGCCAGTGTAGGTTTCCGAAAACCTGTGCCGTCCAGCACCTGACGGCATTGTGTCAGATGAGATCTGCTTCGAGCAGATCTCAAGCTGTTCGTCCCCAAACACGCGCGCGTTCTCGTGCACGACTTTTCTGACGATTTCGCTCCAATCTTTGCCGCCGAAATATTTGTACTGCGCTATCGCCTCGCATAGAGCATTACCCATCGTAATCACGTCGCGCGGAATCAATCGCGTGTGACGGAGCAGGTATTGCTGAACTGGCTCATCGATTTTTCGTGGCGTATTTCTAATCACATCCTTACCGAGCCACGTAGTCAACGTTTTCCCTTTTGTCTGCACGTTGCCCATGAAGTATTCCGTTGGGAGACTTAGTATCTTCTGAGTCAGAAAATGACCAATCGCTGGCACGTTCCATTTTAAGATCCTGATGTGTGACTCGCGCACATAGCGCGTCTTATGTTCACTACGGAGCACAGCAGCTAGAACGATATCGCGGATACATATTGCGATATGCAAGCGGTTGCCTAAACGCGTATCTCTAAGCATCCTCATCGTTGCGTAGAATAGCCCTAGCTGGCACCGCAGCCAATACATCGGCGCGTTTTCGAAGTCTTCGTCCACTGCGTCAATGTAAAAGCATAGCGGTGGGAGCCGGTTGAGTTCTTCGCCGACTAGCCATTCGACCTGGTTCCATGAGTCGTGAGAAAGATGGGCATTGATGGCATTATACGTGCGATTGCTATCTATTATTCGAGTGACTTGGCTATATGCAGACACCGGCGTTTTATAGGTTGCCGGTAAAATAGATGCGTAATCTCTTTTTAGCGCCTCGGCAGTCTCTGCGGTCACTTTATCGCGCAACTCGCGATGAAAAAGCATGTGCGTCACAACTGAAGAGAGGAACGCACAACGCCAAAGTTCAATCCACTTCTCAGTGAGAATCTCGGGGGGAAACTGCTGGCAGAACTTAACTATGGATTCAGTTTGCGGAAGCGATTGCTGAATGTCGTCGGCATATAGCGACGGCTCTCTCGTTGCGTATGCCTGCAGCCTACGAAGATAAACCGTCTTTCCGGAGCCTTTTCGGCCGACGATCACTCGCACCGTACGGTCATCGCTGCTCATCGCCAAACCACCCCACACGGCCTCATTGCCAAAGTTGACAAAGCCGTCGAGAATTTCTTCAATCGCAGCGCGTGAACCATCGGGGTTACCAAAGGGATTGACTCCAGTTCCTTCCATCAGACCTCCACTCTCCTAGGAGTGACTAATCCGGCGTTTTCCCTACCCTTGATTCGATCAACGCAGTTACCCGGGAGCAAAAAGAGAGCGTTGAGTACGAGATTGAATCTTCAGCAATCACCGCCAGTTCGCGACCACCGTCACCGGCGAAGGATCCGCTTCCCCTCCGTTTGCGATGACCCGTCCGTCCGGCGCGAGGTCGTAGTCGGAGGAGGAGACGGGGTTGACGTCGAGGCGGTAGCGGGGGCGCGTGGCGGTGATGGCGAACGTTGACGCGGTCTGGACGTCCACCTCGGTCAGGGTGTTGTCGGCGGTCAGGTAGTCGAGGTGCTGGCCGTCCGGAGACCAGCGCGAGGAGTGGCCGCCTGTCGTCGTCACCTGCCATTTGCCGCCGGTGCCGAGGAAGGAGACGACGTAGATTTCGTCGCGGCCGCTTTCGTTGGAGGTGTAGGCGAGCCAGCGGCCGTCCGGAGAGATGCGCGGATCGTGCGCGGCGAAGTCGCCGGCGATGATCGCGCGCGGCTGGTCGCCGGAAGTGAGCGGCACGGCCCAGATTTGCGGCGCGGCGGGATTCTGCCAGAGCGAGATGGCGACCCATCGGCCGTCGGGCGAGGCGGAGCCGGGATCGGCGTCGCCGGCGAGACGGGCCACGAGTTGGCGTGGGCCGTTGCCGTCCGCGCGACGTCGATAGATTGCGGCGCGTTCGGTTGGTTGATCGCGCGCGGCGTAGATGATCTCGGTGCCGTCGTGGCTCCAGACCGGCGCCTCGTTCATCGAGCCTTCGAACGTCAGACGCGTGCGGACGTCGCGCTCGGCGTCGATGACCCAGATGTCGGCGCGCGGCTCGCCGGCGTTGGTGACCAGGCGATGGCCGTCGGGCGAGAGTTTGAGGTCGTAATACTTGGCCACTTCGCCGAGCGTGCCGAGGTTTTTGCCGTCGCGGGCGAACCAGACCAGGTGCGTGCCGGAGAGCGCGCCGCCGGGTTGATAGATGAGCGTGCGGCCGGCGGCATCAAAGACGCCGTGCCACGTCGACGCATCGAAGCGGACGTTCTGCGCGACGATCGACGGCGCACCGGTCAGCGTGCCGCGGCTGACGTCGAACGGCTGCGAAACGAGCGTGCTCTCGCGCAGCATCAGCAGCTTGCCGTCGACATAGGCGACGTTCGCCAGCGTCTGCACGACGACGTGATCGTCGCGGCCATCGAGCGAGCGGATGTGCAGCGCGGTATCGCGCGAGCCGGGAACGAAGTGATTCGCGGCCAGATAGAGAAACGACTTGCCGCCGGGAAGGAAGAGCGGCCAGCGATGCGTGGTGATGCCGCCGCTCGGCGTCGTGAGCGCGGCCGGCGTGCCGCCGTTTGCGTTGACGCGATAGAGGCCGGCGCGCGTTTCGGGCGTGTAGACGATGACGTTGTCGTCGCTCCATGTTCCGCCGCGCGCGTTCGGCGCGTCGGCGATGACGATCGGCGTACCGCCACTCGCGTCGACCGTCTTCAACTTCCCATGCGCGAAGAACCCGAGGGCGCGATTGTCGGGCGACCAGAAGGGGAACATCGCGTCGTCGCTGTTGTCGATTTCGCGCGGCTCGGCGGTGTCGAGGGCGCGCACCCACAACGTCCGTTTCCCTTCCGGCGAGACGGCCACGAACGCGACGCGGCGGCCGTCATGCGACAGGACCGGCGAGCCGGCGTAGTCGCCGGTGAAGACGAATCGCAGGCCGCGCGGCGGCACGATGGAGGCCGCGATGGGCCGGTCGAGCGAATCGATTTCGCGCCGCGACCACATCGCGATTCCCACCGCGCTTCCGGTCGCGAGAAGGAGCGCGATCGCCCACGCCGCGCGCTCGCGCCACATGCGTCCGCGCGCGCGAGCCATCGGCAGCGGCGCGGAGGGATTGGTCTGCTCGTCGCGAATCCACTGCAGCGCGAGCATGACGTCGTGCGCGGTCTGGAAACGATCGTCAGGATTCTTCGCCAGGCACGTGCGGACGACGCGATCGAGTGACACCGGCGTCATCGGACGGATCGTCGAGATCGGCGGCGGATCGCTGGCGATGATCTGCGCGATCATTCCGGCCCGGCTGGCGGCGTTGAAGGCGCGCCGGCCGGTGAGCATTTCGTACAGCATGCAGCCGAAGGCGAAGATGTCGGTGCGCGCGTCGCTGTGGGCGTATTCGACCTGCTCCGGCGCCATGTAGCAGAACGTCCCCACCAGCGTCCCCTCGGCGGTCAGCGGCTCGTTCGGCTGCATGGCCGTGATGCTGTGCGGCGACGTCGATTCGATCAGCGCCGCGTCCATCGCTTTGGCCAGACCGAAATCGAGCAGCTTCGCGCCGTTGCGCGTGAGGATGACGTTGCCCGGCTTGAGGTCGCGATGAATGATGCCGGTGCGGTGCGCTTTGTCGAGCGCGTCGGCGATCTCGATGCCGTGGCGAAGGACTTCCGAGACGGCCATCGGCCCGCGCGCGAGCCGCTCGGTGAGCGGCTCGCCGTCGAGATACTCCATGACCAGATACTCGACGTCGTTCTGCGTCCCGACGTCGAAGAGCATGCAGATGTTCGGATGATTGAGGCTCGAAATCGCCTTCGCCTCGCGCTCGAAGCGCGCCCGCAACTGCGCATCGCGCGCGAACTCTGCCGGCAGCACTTTGATGGCGACGTCGCGCGAGAGCCGCGTGTCGCTGGCGCGATAAACCTCCCCCATCCCGCCCGCGCCGATGGGCGTAGCAATCTCGTACGGGCCGAGCCGGGTGCCGGGAGCGAGGGACACGTGTGGCGGGAAGTGTAGATCAGTGATTCGCCGATCGTTGCGGCGTGCGTTTCAGTACTTGGCCGGGGCGAGCTCCGGTTGAGCGGCCCTGATGCCACACCGGCTCGCCGTTCACGATCACGGTTTCGATTCCCTTCGTGGGGGCGAGCGGTTCTTCGAAGCTCGCCGCGTCGGCGATTGCCGCGTCATCAAAGAGCACGAGGTCTGCGGCGAAGCCCTCTTTCACCGCGCCTCGGCCGGTGAGGCCGAAGGTTGCGGCGGTCAACCCGGTCATCTTGTAAATGGCTTCTTCGAGAGAGAACAAACCGAGGCGCCGGTAGTGGCCCAGGACCCTGCCGAAAGTTCCCCACAGCCGAGGATGCGGGGCAGCATCGTGCGGCAAGCCATCCGAACCGATCATGGTGTGCTCGAAAGCGAGAATGCGCTGCACATCCTCCTCGTCCATGGCGAAGTAGATCGCGCCGGCGGGGAGCAGCTTTTGAACTGCCTTCTCTTCTGAAACGTTCATTGCTCTCGCGATGTCTTTGAGGTCCATCCCTGAGAATTCAGGATGGGGTTTGGACCACGAGACGAGCACCTTCGAAGCGATGCCGACGCGGCTCCACGACAGGATGGTCGACGAAGCGGTGTAGGGATAGCAATCGAGACCGATCGTCTGCGAGTGCATCGCCTTCTCGATGATCGGCAATGTCTCGGCAGAACGGCCGTAATTCGGCTTGCCCATCAATTTGTGATGTGAGACGACGACGGGAATGGCGAGCTCGCGGCCGATGCGAAAGGTTTCCTCAAGCGAATCGATGACCCCGTCGCCCTCGCTGCGCATGTGCGTGCAGTAGACCGCGTTGCGTGCGCTCAGCGGCCGGCACACCTCGATCACTTCCTCCGTAGTCGCCGCGCGCGCCGGCTCGTAGTAAAGGCCGGTGGAAAGGCCGATGGCGCCCGCGTCGAGCGCCTCCTCGACGAGCTTCTGCATTCGACCGATTTCGCCGTTCGAGGCCGGCCGATCGAGATTTTCCATCGTCTGAACGCGCAGCATGCTGTGGCCGACGAGGAGCGCGCAGTTTGTGGCAGCCGGGTTGTTTTCCAACTCTTGAACGTACTGCTTGAACGTAGAGAAGCGGAACCAGTCGCCCTCGTCGTCGAGCAGGTCGAGAGGCGGTGTGACCGGCTTCGACATCCGGCGCATCGCGGGCGCGAGTGAAATGCCGCAATTGCCGGCGACCACCGTGGTGACGCCCTGACTGACCTTCGGCGCCATGTCGGGCGCGGAAAGCATCAGTCGGTCATCGTGAGTGTGCGCATCGATGAAGCCCGGCGCCAGGATCTTCCCTGAAGCATCGATGACGCGACCGGCCGTTTCGCTTCCAACTGTTCCAATTCTTTCGATCAGACCGTTTCGAATGGCGACGTCGGCTTGAAAGCGAGGCGCGCGGGTGCCATCGACGATCGTTGCGTTGCGAATGACGAGATCGATGGCCACTTACGTCAATCCCACTCCGTGCCGTTCATCTTCGCGACGATCTTCGCCACCTCGATGTAGTCGGCGCCGTCGCCGAGCTGGTTCAGGGATGACGTGAAGAGGTGCTGCGTCAGCGCGAGCATCGGCGTGGCGGCGTGCTGCTGGTGCGCGAGCGAGGCGGCGATGCGGATGTCCTTGTCGTGATGCGCGAGCTTGAAGACGAGCGGCCACTTGTGGTCGAGCAACCGCATCGGCAGCAGGTTCTCGGACGCGTTCGACCGGCCGCTTCCGGCGTTCGTGACGGCCAGCGCGGTCTTGAGATCGATGCCGTACTGCTTGGCCAGCAGCAGGCACTCCGAGGTGATCCAGACCGTCGCGCCCATGATCGTGTTCGTGAGGACTTTGATGGCGTGTCCGGAACCGACCGGACCGACGTGAATGATGGTCTTGCCGCAGAGTTGAAGGATTTCGCGCGCGCGTTCGAAGTCAGCCGCGTCGCCGCCGATCATGATCGTCAGCGTGGCGTTCTCGGCGCCGACCGTCGCGCCGGTCACGGGCGCATCGACGAACGCGACGCCCTTTTCCGCGAGGCGAGCGGCCGTCTGTTTCGAAGCATTCGGATCGCCGCTGGTGGCATCGATCCACAGAGTTGTGGGATGCAACGACGGCAGCAGTTTGTCGACGATTTCATCGACCTCCACGCTCGTCGGCAGCATGGTGATGATGACCTCGGCGTTCGCGCAGTCGGCGAGGTCGTTCGCGAGCGTCGTCCCGTGCTCGCGCGCGTGGCGCTCCGCCTTTTCGCGGGTGCGATTCCAGACGATGAGTTCGTGTTGTTTGGAGAGGTGGCGCGCCATCGGGAAACCCATGGCGCCAAGTCCGATGAATGCGATCTTCATGACCCGCATTCTATGAGGAAGGCGAGCTGGCTGATGTGGAGTAGGCGCTCACACACGCCGCGTCCCTGCGTCGACTCCACATCAGAACAGCAGCTCGATCGAGACCCTCCGGCACGCGTTGCAGAGAGAGAGAGGTAGCTTCAGCAATTGTCGACGGAGGCACGCCCATTCGCCCGCTCTTCCGTCGTTTGGGTCCGAGGTGGGCACGTAACTGAAGGGCCTCGATCCAACGGCTGTTCTCAGATTTTCAAGGAAAATAAAAAAGGGGCGTTACGCCCCTTGGTTGCCTGCTCGGCCAAAATTGCTGTGATGTGCACGCAGTCTAAGTTGGGCGCTTCCCCGGTTTCGTGACGCAGCTCACACTTTTCAGGTTTTCTTGTACCAGGCAGCGTTGATCTCGGTGTAGTGCTTCCACTGCTCCGGCACCAGGTCCTGCGGGAAGATCGCCTGCACCGGGCATGCCGGTTCGCACGCGCCGCAGTCGATGCAAACCTCGGGATCGATATACAGCATCGTATCCTCAGCGAATCCCTCCTCGTCCTTGCGAGGATGAATGCAGTCGACGGGACAGACGTCGACGCAGGCGGTGTCCTTGGTTCCCACACACGGTTCGGCGATCACGTAAGTCATGGCGCGCGCATTTTAAGTGAAGAAGTAACGGGTCAAGTGAAAAAAAATCGGTCCGGCGAAACAGATCGAGTCGATGCGATCGAGGACGCCGCCGTGACCCTGGATCGACGAGCCCCAGTCTTTCACGCCGGCGTCGCGCTTGATGGCCGACATCGTCAGCCCGCCGAGGAATCCCATCACGGTGATGACGAAGGCCATCCCCATCGTCTGCCACATCGTGAACGGCGTGGCCCACCAAAGCGAGGTGCCGATCAGCGTCGCCGAGAGGATGCCGCCGATGAAGCCTTCCCACGTTTTGCTCGGACTGATCACCGGCGCGATTTTGTGTTTGCCGAGCAGCTTGCCCCAGACGTACTGCAGCACGTCGCTGAGCTGGACGATCACGACGAGGAAGAAGAGCAGCCGCGCGTTCTTGCCCGCGTAGCCCGGGATCTCCAGCATCAGCAGCGCCGGCACGTGGCTGACGCAGTAAACGCAGACCATGAGTCCCCACTGGATCTTCGAGCTGCGCTCGAGAAACGCGGCCGAGTCGCCCGAGATGGCGATGCGCGAAGGGATGAAGAGGAATCCGTACACCGGAATGAGAACGCTGAAGAAGCCGTACCACTGCGTCGCGACGAGGTAGTACTGCAGCGGCGTGATGATGAAGAAGACCCAGAACAGCGCGGAGTGATCGGCCGGCCGCGTCGGCGTGAGCGTGATGAATTCGCGCAGCGCGAAAAACGAGAGTGCTGCGAAAAGAATCACCGACCCGAGGCCGCCGGTGAGCAGCGAGAGCGCGAAGACGGCCGACATCACCCACCACGCGCGGATGCGCGCGTTGAGGTTGTCGACCACGTCGCCACGTTTGCGCAGTTTGATGAGCTGGCCGACGATCGTGGCCACCACCAGCAGCGCCAGTACGCCGCCGAAGAGCATCAGCGTCTGCCGGTCGCGAATCATGTTCACCATTGCCGCAGCTCCAGAATTGCGTTGCGCGCCCGATCGAGAAACGCCGATTTGTCCTCGTCGTCGCCGACGCGCATCGGCTCGCCGAAACTGACCGAGGCCAGCATCGGCACCGGCACGAACTCCCCTTTCGGCAGGATGCGATTGACGTTATTGATGTAGGCAGGGATCAGCTCGACGTCCGGCCGCGCTTTGCCGAGGCGATACAAGCCGCTCTTGAACGGCGCGATCGTCGATCCGTCACCGCGCGTGCCTTCAGGAAAAATGATCAGCGAATGGCGGTCGCCGAGTCCGTCGAGCAACACGTCGATCGGATTCGGCGACTCGCTCGTCGGAGTCCGTTCGATCAGCACGGCGTTGAAAACTTTCACGCCGAGGTAGCGGCGAAGTCCTGCGCGATCCCAGTAATCCTTCGCGGCGACGGGACGCGTGATCGCGCGCAGCCGCGGCGGGAGCGCGGCCCAGACCAGGACGAAATCGAGATGGCTGGCGTGATTGGCGAAGTAGATTCGCTGCTTCTCGTCCGGCGTGAATCCGACGCGCCGCACGTTGCCGCCGGCGAGCACGCGCGCGATGCCGACCACGCCTTTCGCGACGACCTTCCTCACCGCGACTCCAGCTCCGCGGCCATGCGCCGCGTGCGGCGGATCATCGTCACGATCGTGCCGAGGATGATCAGAATCAGCGCGAGCATGAGCGCGTAGTCGCGGAAGCGGAGATAGCCGGCCACGGCGTCGATGATCGCGGCGAACGTGAGCGTGGCCATGCGATGCGGCTTGGCCATCGGTCCGACAAAGTCCTGCTTCGCGCGCACGGAACCGGCCAGCACGCGGACGTAGGCAGTCATCACCGCCAGCAATCCCGCAAGCCAGCCGAGCGTCGGCCCGAGCGTGTAGAAACGAATGATGGCGTAACCAGCCGGAACGATGATCAGCGGATCGGCGATGCGGTCAGGCAGCTCGTTGAAGATGTCGCCGGTCTTCGACGCCATCTTCCCTTCGACCGCAACCATTCCGTCGAGCATGTTGCAGAGAAGCCGGAGTTGGATGCACGCCGCGGCGATGACGAGTATCACGACGCGTTGGATCCCCTCGGCGTTCCGGCTGCCGATGAACGCGGCCGCCGCGCCGAGGGCGAAGACGACGCTGAAGACGGAGATCGCATTCGGCCGGATGCGCGCGCGAACCAGCGTCGACGCCAGCGCTTTCGCCCAGCCGCGCTCGCGCGTCTTCAGTGGCCTCCGGTCCATGCGGTCCGGGAATTGTAGCGTCTGCTACTGCTCGGACCACTTCCGAATCGAATCGATCTGATAGTCGTTGCCCATGAACGTGACCAGATCGCCCGTCGCGTGGCCGAGCAGCGCTTTGGCGACGTCGGACTGATTCGAGTAGACGCCGTGCTCCGGCGCCGACTCCCACGGCCCGAGGATGGTGACCTCGCGACGCTCGTCGCCGTTGGCCAGCGCGACTTTCGTTCCGACGCGCACGACCGAGGTGTCGACCTGCTCGGGGTTGAGAACCTGCACGCGCGAGATCTCCGAGGCCAGCTCGCCGACGCGCGCGGAAAGGTACTCGGCGCGTGCGCGGGCGGCTTTGTATTCGAAGTTTTCGCGAAGATCGCCCATCTCGCGCGCGGCCTGCAATGCGCGCGAGTTCGCCGGAATCTCGACGGTCTTGAGGTTCGTCAGCTCGGCGCGCTTCTGCTCCAGCGACTGCGCCGTGGCGTACACCGGCTCCGCCTCCGGCTCGCGCAACGTCGGGAACTTCATCAGCGCAGCGCCCTTCGCAGTCTCGCGGCGGTACTCCTCGATCGCGCCGTAGCGGTCGATCGTTTCGACGAGCTTGCGCGCCCCTTCTTCGTTGTCGACGCCAGTGATGATGCGCAGCGCGAGTCCGCCGTGATCGAACAGATCCTTGAGCCGCGCGCGGACAGCGGAGAATTCGTCCGAGCTGATGGCGTCGATGATCTGGAAGAGCAGCGCGTAATTCGCCTTGTCCGAAAGCGTCTCCTGATCGTTGAGCTGCTTGACGAACCAGTAGAACGCGCGCGGATGGCGGCGCGGATAGCGCAGCGTTTCGTCGATGAGCCGGTCGCGCAGCTCTTTGTTTCCGGCCTCGTCGAGCGAGTTAATGATGAGCGAAAGGATGCGCGGGTCTTCGTCGAGGAAGAAGACTTCGCTGTAGACCTTCGGCCAGTCGGGATGCATCTCGCGCACTTGCACGAGCGCGCGCTCGCGCAGCGTTTTGTCCGTCACCGCGACGATGACGCGCGACGCCAGCGGGCCGGTGATGAGCGATTTCGGATCGAGCAGCGGCGTGTACTCGCCGGGCAGCGTTTCGAGCGTCGCGGCAATCTGCCAAGCCGCCGCCGGATCGCGCGGCGCGAGTCTCGCAGCCTCAGCGGCCAGTTTTCCGGAGATGTAATCCGCCAGATCTTTGCTGCGCGCGCTGTGCTTCCGCGCCAGGTCGAGCTTTCCTTTGGCGTCGGCGCGATCGAAATCACGCTTGATCGCTTCGTCCGCCGCGCCCGTCGACGCGCTCCACGAATACGTGGCCTTCGCGCCGCTGCCGCTGATCACGATCTGCGGATTCTTCCTCGCCGAGGTCCACCACGAGCTCCACTTTTCCTCGGGGACGATGCCGATGACGGCGTCGCGCACTTCGCCCATCTGCATCGGACGTCCGAAACTCTGCAGGATGCGCGCGAAAAATGCCGACGGCGATTTCTTCGCCTCGGCTTTCAGCGCTTCGCCATCGCTGAACTTTTCGCGAAGGACGTGTCCTTCCGGAAGCGGAACCAGATACTTCGCCGCCGCGCCGATGGGAACGGGAACGCGCTTGTCCTTTTCGAAGTCGAGCCGCGCGATGCCGAGCTCGGGGTTGAGCTCCGTGACGATGCCGGCGCCGCGGCCGGCCATGAAGTACATCTCGCCTTCGTCGTACTTCAGCCACGTCTCGAGCTTCTCCGCCTTCTCGACCGGATTGCTGGTCGGATCGGTGAATTTCGTGAAGTCGTAGATGCGCTGGAAACTCTTGTGCGTTCCGTGCGCGCCGCGCAGCGCCTGCTCGATCTGCGGCCTTAGTGTGGCCGGATGTTTGGAGAGCCGGCCCAGCTCCTTCAGCACCTGCAGCCGCAGATGCCACTGCTTCTTTTCCAGCAGCGTGTCGGAGAGGAGGCCGAGGAGCGTGTCGGATTGCGTGCGCTGCTCCGACTTGCGAAGCGCGCGGGCAATGGTGATGAACGAGTCGACGTCGCTCGGGTCGCGGTCGAGCTGCGACATCCATAGGGACTCGAGCTCGTCGAATTTCTTTTGGTCGATCAGGCGCTGAGCATCGTCGCGAAACGGCAAAGTCTAGGTCCCCCCGGGCGGAATGAGCGGGACATTGTAGCGGTGTTGGCGGGCACCCGCTCGGCGGATCGCTGGCGCCGCCGGCAGTGCCGGCTCAGCGCCGCAATTTGACGATGGCTTTGAACACGTCGAAGGGCAGCTCCTCGGCGTGAACGATGTGGCGAAGGTGATGCAGCGTGGTGCGGCGTTCCTTCACGTCTTCGAGCGAGATGTTGTGCTTCCGAAGTACCTCATGTGCTTTCTGGTCAGGCATAGTTCTCCCGTCTGAAGACTGCGTTGGAGCACGGGCAAACCGGACAAGCTCGAAAGCTATTTCACTTTATTTTATAAAGTACTTGACATTGCTCGATGACGGATGCATCTTGGCGGCATGCGACGCCTGGCACTGCTCATCATCTATCTCCTCTTCAACATCGCCTGCCACCTCGGCACGAGCTCACCTGCGGCGACTGCCGCGTCCGGCGGCGACCTGGCCGGCATGAAGCGGATGCTCGACGCCGGCCTCGATCCGAATGCGCACGACTCCGCCGGCTTCACGCCGCTGATCTCCGCCGCGCGCGCCGGCAACGTGGAGATGATCCGCCTCCTCACCAGCCGCGGCGCCAATCCCAATGTGAGCGACGCCGCGGTGAACTCCTGGACGCCGCTGCTGCACGCCGTGCACAAGGCGCAGCCGCGCGCGATTGCAGCGCTGTTCGACGCCGGCGCCAATCCGAACGCTGCCGACCCGCACGGGACGACGCCGCTCATGCTCGCCGCCGGCTACGGCTACACGGACATCGTGAAGATCCTGCTCGCGCACAACGCCAATCCGCGCCTCGCCGCCAGCGACGGCATCACCGCTCTCGACCTTGCCCGCTCCGGCGTCCCCGACATCGACCGCTTTACCGTTTTCAACTGCCAGCAGGACACCGTGAAAGCGCTGCTCGCCGCCGATCCGAAGCTCCCCGATCACACCGACAAACTGCCCGGGATCGCCCGCCTGCTGATGCGCACGAAACGGTGCGGCGCGTAGAGATCACGCTGTTTTCGAAAAGTAGACGACCCTCGGCAAGTCTTTGAAGGAACTATCGCTCGTCACGACATCAGCGTCCATGGCATATCCGGTCGCGAGGACAAAGGCATCCGCCATCGAAAGCTGATGTTCGATCGCAAGGTCCGCCGCGTTTAGCGCAATTTCCGCTGACAGCGGAACGACAGTCGTTTGTTGAAGAACAGTCAACGCGGCCAGCGCATCCTCCTCGGACATCGACTGTTTCAGTTTTCGATACACCTCGTAGACGACGACCGTGGGTGTAACGACGGAGCGGAGATCCAGAAGATAGGGATCGAACAGGTTCGCCAGCGGACCGTCAGCGAAGACTTCGATCCATCCGCACGAATCGACGACGATCACACGCGATCGCTCTTGTCCCGCAGCCCATCCATCGAGATACCGCGCGCAAATCCGCGCAATTCCTCGAGCGAGTGCTCAGGCACCAGATGGATGATGCCGCCCTTCACGATGATCTGAAACGCCTGGCCTCTCGTGAGGTGTGCGGATTCACGAACCTCGCGCGGAATGCGAACGTTGTATGTGGCGGACAACTTCGTGCGGCTCATAGGCTCCTCAGTCGGTGATAAACCTACCACGCCGGCCGTTGATTCACACCCGCAGCGCAATCTTGCCGAAGTGGTCCTCTTTCATCGCACGATGCGCGTCCGCGGCGTCGGCGAGGTCAAAGACACGATCGATGACCGGGCGGATGCGGCCGGCGTCGAGGTCGTCGCCGAAACGGGCGATGAACATCCGGACGATCCATAACTTCTCTTCAACTAACCGCGCCCGCAAGGTCGATCCGATGATCTGCTGGCGTTTCGAGAGCAGTGCGTTCACGTTCAGGTCGATCGAGCCCGGGCCGCCCATCGAGCCGATGATGACCACGCGGCCGCCGACGGCGAGGCATTCCAGATCGCGCGGCAGGTACTTCGCGCCGATGTGGTCGAGGATCACGTTCGCGCCGCGGGCGCGTTCGACGTAATCCTCCTCGTTGTAATTGATGGCGACGTCGGCGCCGTGGGCGAGGCAGCGATCGCATTTTTCGCGCGAGCCGGCGGTGACGATCACGCGCAGTCCGGCCAGTTTCGCCAGCGTCGTCGCAGCCGTTCCGACGCCGCTGCCGCCGCCGTGGATGAGCAGCGTCTCGCCCGCCCGCGCACGCGCGAGCTCGAACACGTTGAGAAACGCGGTGAGAAAAACTTCGGGCATCGCACCGGCCTCGACGTCGCTGAGCGCATCCGGGACATGCATCGCGGAGCCGTGATCGACGACGACCTCCTCCGCGTAGCCGCCGCCTGCGAGCAGCGCCATGGCGCGATCGCCAACGTTCCAGCCGCGGACGTTGGCACCGACTTCCATCACTTCGCCCGCGCATTCGAGTCCCAGGATCGGCGAGGCGCCGGGAGGAGGCGGATAACGGCCTTCGCGCTGCAGCAGATCGGCACGATTCACCGCCGTCGCGCGAACGCGAATACGCAACGCATCGGATGACATCGCAGGCGATTCGGCGTCGCCGATCCGCAGGACCGACTCATCGCCGAAATCATCGAAGACGATGGCGCGCATGATCTTGTCCTTTACGACGTCGCCGGCAGCGCGGCGCGATTTCCGGCGATCTTCAGCGTCACCTGCACGACCGTCAAAACGAAGTAGCCCACGAGTGACGATGAGGCAAGATCGTAGCCATCGCCGGGATGGATTCCACCCAACGAGAGCACCTCAGAAGCGACAAGGTTAATCGTGAGCTGCGCGCATGCGGTGAATGCCGCAAAGCCCTCCAGCAGCAGGATTGCGAACGAGCGGCGCACACGCCCGATCGCGAACTGCGCGAGGAGCATCGGAATGGGCCAGAAGAAACAGACAAGTTTGCCGATGTCGTCTTTTGTGAATTCGACGCGTTCCTCCTGATGCGATCCGCCCACCGAACACGTCGTCAGCGGCATGGTGAGCGCGAACAGCAGCGCGATCGCAACGCACGTCTTCGCGCCCAGGAAAATCCAGCGGAGCCGCGCAACGTCCATCGATTTCGTCATGGTTTCGCGTTTGACGCCTGACGTTAGCAGATTGCAACCGGCGCGGCGGCGGTCTCGCCTGCGATATCGTTCGCCTCCCATGGCCGACGTCATCGCCTGCCGCAATCTGCGCAAGTACTTCGCCGACGTGAAGGCGGTGGACGGGCTCGATCTGTCCGTCGCCAGCGGCGAATGTTTCGGGCTCCTCGGGCCGAACGGCGCGGGCAAGACGACGACCATCGAGATCCTGGAGGGATTGACCAAGCCCGATTCCGGCGACGTCGAGATCCTCGGCCTCGACTGGCGCAAGCACGAGCGCGAGCTGCGCGAGCGCATCGGCATCTCGCTGCAGGAAACGCAGCTCACCGAGAAGCTCACTGTTTTCGAGACCGTGCGGCTTTTCCGGTCGTTCTATCGCAACGGATACGACCCCGAGGAGTTGCTGCACGATCTTTCGCTGGATGAGAAGCGCGACGCGCGCGTCGGCAAACTTTCCGGCGGCCAGCGGCAGCGGCTCGGCGTCGCGTGCGCGCTCGTCGGAAATCCGGACGTGCTCTTTCTCGACGAACCGACTACCGGTCTCGATCCGCAGAGCCGGCTGCAGCTCTGGGACATCGTGCAGCGCTTCCGCGTCAAAGGCGGGACGGTGCTGCTGACGACGCACTACATGGAAGAGGCGCAGCGTCTCTGCGACCGCGTAGCCATCGTCGACCACGGCCACCTCATCGCCCTCGGCACGCCGGCGGAGTTGATCGCCAAGCTCGAAGCGCGCAACGTGATCGAGTTCACCAGCGAGCCGGCGCTTTCGCAGGAAGTCGTGACGGCGATCGACGCGTGCGCCGGAGCGAGTACGCACAAAGGCGGATGGCTGCTGCGCGTCCATTCGCTGGCCGAGGCCGTGCCGCAGTTGATCGCGGCCGTGGAGCGGGAAGGCGCGAAACTCGTCTCGCTCTCTACGCACGAAGCCACCCTCGAGGATCTCTTCGTCTCGCTGACCGGAAGGGAGCTTCGCGATGCCTGAGAAAACGCGCATCCGGCCGCCGATCATCGAGCTCGCCGTGACGCGCGCGAAAGAATTCGTCCGCGAAAGCGAAGCGCTCTTCTGGGTCTTCGGGTTTCCGCTGATCCTGGCGCTCGCGCTCGGATTCGCGTTCCGCGAGAAGCCGCCCGACCGCGTTCCGGTCGCGATCGTAGCCGGGCCGAATGCCGCGCAACGCCTGTCCGCGCTGCAGAAATCGCCGGTGCTCCTGCCGAGCATCATGAGCGAGCAGGACGCGCGCGACGCGCTGCGGCGCGGCAAAGTCTCGCTGCTGATCGAAGGTGTGGACACCGTCGTCTTTCGCTTCGACGCCACGCGTCCCGACGCGCAAAGCGCGCGCCGCGAAGCGGACGATGCGCTGCAAACCGCGGCCGGAAGGCGCGACGTCGTCGTCACACGCGAGGAGCGCGTTCACGAACAGGGCGCGCGCTACATCGACTTCCTGATCCCGGGCCTCCTCGGCATGAACCTGATGGGCACCGGCATGTGGAGCATGGGCTTCACCATCGCCAACGCGCGCATGAAGAAGTTGCTCAAGCGCCTCATCGCCACGCCGATGCGCAAGACCGATTTTCTGATGGCGCAGTTTCTGTCGCGGCTGATCTGGCTCCTGATCGAAGTGACGGTGCTGGTCATCTTTGGCTGGCTCGTCTTCGGCGTGCGCGTCAACGGCTCGATCGCTCTGCTGGCCGTCCTCTGCATCATCGGCGGCTTCAGCTTCTCGGGCATCGGCCTCTTGACCGCATCGCGCGCGCGGACGATCGAAGCCGTGAGCGGATTGATGAACCTGATCATGATGCCGATGTGGCTCTGCTCCGGCGTCTTCTTTTCCTACGAACGTTTTCCCGACTCGGTGAAACCGATCATCCGCCTGCTGCCGCTCACGTTGCTCAACGATGCCTTGCGCGCGGTAATCAATGATGCCGCCGGCCTGACGCAGATCGCGTCGAAACTGGCGCTGCTGGCAGTGTGGGGCTTCGTCACGTTTATGATCGGATTGAAAGTTTTCCGCTGGCAATGAAACGACTGTCGATAATCATTCTTCTCGTACTTGCCGCGTGCGCCACGGCGACGCCGAACACGCCGAATGCCGATGTGCTCATGCAGCGCGACCTCGAATTCGCCAAGCAGTCGGCGGCGCGCGGCGCTCTCGCCTGGCGCGAGTTCATGGCTCCGCGCGCTGCGAAGCCGGCAAACGCCGGCGTGATGCTCATCGGACCCGACGAGATCGGCGACAACATGCTGGCCGCGTTCGCGAGCGGCTTCAGGCTTTCGTGGGAGCCGACGCGCGCCGAAATCTCACGTGGCGGAAAGCTCGGCTACACGTGGGGCCGCTATCACTCCGACTTCAACGGCAAGACGCACGAAGGCGCGTACATGACCGTCTGGGGAAAACAGCCGGACGGCACATGGAAAGTGATCTTCGACACGGGCGATCCGGATTGAGAAATTGGCGGGGAGCTCACACTCCCCGCCACGATTCTCAGAATTTGAAATACAGCCCGAGGTTCGCCTGTCCCTGGAACAGATCGCGGTTGTACGTGTAGTTGCACAGATGGCAGGTCGTGTCGTTCGGAAGCGACGTGTAGAAACCGCGGATCTCGCCGCGGATCCCGGCGTGACTCTGAATCGGAACCTTCACGCCGATGCCTGCGGACGCGGAGAAGCGCGTCGCCGTCGAGACATCAGTTCTGCGCGGATCGAGCGTAGCCACGCCGGCGCTGCCGATGAAGTACGGCGTCGCCGCGTACGACTGATTGAACGGCACCAGAATCCCGGCGTGGTAGTACGTGATGTCGAAGTTGCCGAGGCGATGGCTGGGATCGAAAAGACCGCCGCCGTTGCCGTTGGTGAAGTCGGTGCTCTGATGATCGATCATCAGCTCGACCTTCATGCCGTTCGGCTGAATGGGGATGCCGAGGTTGATGCCGTAGTTCGCGGAGCTGGCGACATCCGCATCCTGATTGAAAAGAGAGGTCTGGCCGGAGTAGACCGTCCCACCCCACGTGTAACCGACGAACGGCGTGATCTCGAAAGTGTTGTCGGCGAAGTAGCGGTAACGATCGCGAGGTCCGCGGTCGCGCCACGGCTGGGCGAAGAGCGACGCGGGAACGATCAGTAGCAGCAGAACAAAAACGAATTTACGCATAGGTGTCCTCCATTGACATGGCCGCGCGGGATGCAGAATCGGCGCCTTGAAAATCAATCGGACGCAGCCGTCACCGAGCGTTTGCACGTCCATACCTAAGGACAGCGTGTTCGATCAGGTGGACAACTGCGTAGAATCTCCGCCGCATGAAAGTCGCCACATGGAATGTGAACGGGATCCGCGCCCGTGAGTCGCAATTTCAGGAGTGGGTTGCGACCGCGCAGCCGGACGTGATCTGCCTGCAGGAGATCAAGGCCTCCATCCCCCAGATCCCCGAATCGATCTGCAACCTCGGCGGATACTGGTGCTACTGGCACGGCGCGGCCGCGTACTCCGGCGTGGCGCTGCACATGCGCCGCGAAACGTTCCCCGAGGAGCCGAAGTTCACGCATCCCGACTTCGATCACGAAACGCGCATCGTGCAAGCGCAAGCCGGCGACACCGTCTTCGCCTCGGTCTACGTGCCGAACGGCGGCAAGGACTACGCGGCGAAGATCGCCTTCATGAAGTCGCTCATCGCCTACGCGCGCGCGCATCGCGAGCAGGGACTGAACCTCGTCATCTGCGGCGACTACAACGTCGCGCGAACGGACCTGGACGTGCACCCCAAAGAGCGCAAGCCGAACATCATCGGCCAGCGTCCCGAGGAGCGCGACCTCCTCGAAGCGATGATCGCCGAGGGACTCGCCGACGTCGGCCGCAATCTCTACCCCGAGGCCGACGACTACTTCACCTGGTGGGCGCCCTGGCGCAACCTCCGCCAACGCAACATCGGATGGCGTCTCGACTACGTCCTCGCCAGCGAGTCGCTCGCGCAGCGCGCGGTGTCGTGTCCGAGTTACCGCGAAATCGGAACGAGCGATCACGCGCCGGTAGTGGCGACGTTCGAATGAAGACGCGAGCGTAGAATGACGCGGTGCAACAGTCGCGTCGGCAATACACGCTCGATGACTATCTCTCGTTGCAGCGAGGCATCGAGGTCAAACTCGAATACTTCAACGGCGAGATTTACGTCATGGCCGGCGGTTCTGCCGGCCACAATCGAATCAGCCGCAACGTCCTGAAACTCTTCGACGCTGCGCTCACTGGTTCGTCCTGCGAAGCGTTCGGCAGCGACATGCGTGTCAGCACGCCGTCGGGCCTTTACACATACCCCGACGCGACGATCGTCTGCGGCCCCAAAGTCAGCAACGCCACGGAAATCGTGACGAATCCGATCGTAATCGTCGAAGTGCTGTCCGACTCGACGCGCAACTACGACCGCGGTGAGAAGTTCGACCTCTATCGCTCGATTCCGACGCTACGTCACTACCTGTTGATTGAGCAGAACGTCCATCACGTGGAGCACCGGCACATGGATGCCGATGGTTCGTGGTCAACGGAGTCGCCGGAAGATACGATTCATCTCTCCGAGGTCGAAATCGATCTCCGCGTCGCAGAGATCTACGAAGGCGTGGAAACAAACTGAAGGTTTCACGCGGAGCCGCGGAGCGCGCGAAGGTTTTCTCCGCGTCCCCGCGTCTCCGCGTGAAAAAGGGTTTACTCAAGCACCACGATCACAACCCGCCGATTCTCCGCGCGTCCCTTGCGGGTCTTGTTCGACGCAACCGGCAGCGTGTCGCCGTAGGAAATCGTCGACATGCGGTTCAGCGGGAGTTGGGCGCCGCGGGAGAGGTAGCGGCGGACTTCGTCGGCGCGGCGTTCGCCGAGCTCGTCGTTCAGCTTGCGGCCGCCGGTGTCGTCCGTATGGCCCTGGATCTCGATGTAGTACTGCTCGTTGAGCGCCTTCACCTTGCCGGCGAAATCGTCGAGGGCGGCCTGCGCGTCCTTGTTCAACTCGTACGAACCGACCTTGAACTTGATGCGGTCTTCCTTGAACGTCTGCTGGAAAACGACCTTGCCCTTGGCCAGCACGCCGGCTTCCTGCGCGCGCTTGAGGGCGTCCTTCGCTTCCGTGCTGAGCTGCGCCACGGCGGCGTCGGTCTGCTGCAGGTGCGTGTCGGTGGCCTTCTGCTTGTTCTGCAGATCTTCGACCTGACCTTCGACCGACTCGACCTTCTTCGCGGTCTGCGCCTGCGCTTCGGCGATCTTCTGATCGACCGACTTCGACGTCGCGCATGCGCCGAGGGTGGCGGCCAGCGCCGTGGCCGTGAGGATGCGGATTCCGATACTCTTCTTCATGAACTTCCCTTCCTTTCAGTGAGTTTTTTCCGGGAGGCGACCAGGGGTGGCTCGGTGCCGAGGTAGCCCGCGCGAACTCGGACGGCGCGGGCGCGGCCGGTGAGTTTCAGCGAGATCGTGCGGTACTTTACTGCACCTTTTCCCGTGGGGGCGAACCCGATCAGGTACTGCGCGCGGAGGTCGTCTTCGATGTGAGAAACGGCGTCCGCGATCTGCTGGGGCGTGTTGCCGAGATAGAGCTTTCCGCCAGTGAGTGTGGCCACCTCGTTCAGGAGGCCGATGTCCGAGAGGTCTTCGCGCGGACGCTTGCCTTTGTCCGCCTGCTTCTCCGGTTCGCGAAGTCCGAGCGAATAGATCGGAACCGAGATGCCCTGCAGCTGTTGAGCCAGCGCGCTTCGCGTGAGCGACGACGCATTATCGATTCCATCGCTGAGCAGGATGATCGCGCGGGAAGGATTGCGTCCGAGCTGGCTCCGTTCCGGCATCGTCGCCAGCGCATCGAAGAACGCCGTCTTCCCGTACGGCTTCACGTGGCCCAGAGCGCGCGTGATGTCGTTCGGATTCTCCGTGAACGGCGCCACTTCGACGGCCTGCGACTCCGCGAAAACGTACAGCGCGAAGTCGTCGCCGGGACGTCGGTGGCCGATCAGCGCTCCGATTGCCGCGAACGCCGAATCCATCTTTCCCGCCAGTGCCATCGAGCCGGAACCGTCGAGCAGGATCGTGAATGAGACCGGCGCGTTCTGCGACTTCTCGAACATGTCGCTGCGCACCGGGGCGCCGTCTACCGTTAGATTGACCTCGGCATCGCGCAGGTCGGTGATCGGCCGCCCGTGATCGCCTAGAACCGTGAACGGGATCATCACGTAGCCGACGGAAACCGATTCCGACATCGGCGCGACCACGCTTTGCGCAAACGCCGGCAAGGCGAGGAACAACGCGGCACAGGCGAGTACCCGGCTCATGCGGATCATGAACAAATAACTAGTTACGACGCATTTCGAACTACTTCCCAGTGAAGGGGATAAACGTGTCATCCCCCTGTTGCGTCCGCTCCCATTTCAGGAAGTCGTAGTACCCGCAGCGCTTGAAGTCGGGGTACTCGTGGCAGACGCCGGGCCGGGCGTTGTAGATCGTGCAACGGCGCGCTTTGATGTCCAGAAACATGCAGACGCTGCCGTAGATCTTGTCCTTCTGGTGGCGGAGCACCTGCTCCCCTTCGACGACTTTCGTGAAGCGCTTTTGCGCGACTTCAGGATCGACGTCGAAGTGTTTCGCCAGTCGATTCACATCGCGTTTGGTGACGATGATCCGCGTGTAGCTGCAGCAGTACGCGGGGCACTTCGTGCAGTCGTAGGAGCCCATGGCATGAGTGTACGGGAAGTGGTTCCTTCGATCCACTGTCCTATGATTCGCGCATGGACCACGCCGTCGCCCTCGTTCAGGCGTATCTGCAGCTCAATGGCTATTTCACTTCCGCCGAGTATCCGATCATCGCAGCGGCGGGACGCAATGGATTCCGCACGCTGACGGACATCGACGTCCTCGCCTTTCGTTTTCCATCCGGACTGCCGTCGCCGGCGAACTCGCCGAAACGCGCGCCTCGCGCGCTCGACATGAGCGACGTCGATCCCGGCCTCGGCATCCCGCCGGATTCAATCGACATGGTCATCGGCGAAGTGAAGGAAGGGCGCGTCGGCATCAACAGCGGCGCGCGCAATCCGGAAATCCTCAAGACGGTCATCAGCCGCCTCGGCGATTCGACGATTGACAGCGATGCCGTCGTCGCCGATTTGTTGGAACACGGCTCGGCCACGCTGCCCTCCGGATTCGCGATCCGCTTGATCGCATTCGGATCGTTTCCGCCCGGCGCGCCCGTGCCGCCGTGCCGCATCATCAGCCTCGGGCACGTGCTCGATTTTCTGCAGCGCTACGTGCGCAAGCACTGGAGCATGCTGCGGCATCTGCAGTTCAAGGATCCCGCGTTCGGATTTCTGATGACGCTCGAAAAAGCGCGGCGCGGCGGCGCGGGACGGCGAGGCGAAGCGGGCGTCGAGATCGTGTCGTCGACACCGCGCCCGGCGCACGACCGGCCGCCGAAGAGGTGACGCATTTCGTATCTGACTGACGATCCGATCGATCCTGCCGCGCTCGTGAAGCGCGTGATGCGTCCTTCCGACGGCGCGTACGTGCTGTTCGAAGGCGTCGTGCGCAATCACCACGAAGGCAAAGCCGTCGAGTCGATTTTCTACGACGCCTATCGCCCGATGGCGGAGAAGGAGATCGCGAAGATCGTCGACGACGTGCGGAGTGCGTATGCCGAGGTCGCGGTCGACGTCGTGCACCGCCTCGGACAACTCGTCGTCGGCGATTCGTCGATTGCAATCGTGGCCGCGTCGCCGCATCGTGCCGAGGCGTTCGAGGCGTGCCGGATGATGATCGATCGCATCAAAGAGACCGTTCCGATCTGGAAGAAAGAGCGCGGACCCGGCGGCGAAGAATGGGTCGGCTGGCAGGGCAAGTGCTAGCATAATGCCTGCACGGAGCAACGATGCCGACACTCACCATTCGTAATGTCCCGAATCAACTCGTCAAGTCTCTCAAGGCTCTGGCGCGGAGCCGGCGCCATTCCATGGAGCAGGAGCTACGGGAGTTGCTGGAAGCGCATGTCGCTGAACGGCGATCCGTAATCGCGCAGATAGAAGCGGGATGGGCCCGGCAGACACGGCGTCCGACCGTCAAAGAGGTTGACGCCTGGATCGGATTCGGTCGTTCGTGAACGCTGTCGTCGATACGAACGTCATCACGTATTTCGTCCTGGGCACGGAGACGTTCGTTGAAGAAACTCGGGAGTTCATGACTCTGCTGGATGAAGCCTGGGCTCCTGCGCTCTGGGAAGCAGAATTTGCGAATGCGATCTGGATGGCAACTCGTCACAAGATTCTCAGTGTCGACGACGCAGCGAACCGGTTGACGTTGGCTGGGAGCTTGGGCATTCATGTGGTCCCAATCCACACCCTATGGCAGGGTGCCCTGGTTCGCGCGCATCTATCCAAGGTTGCGGTATACGACACGCTGTTTGTCGAACTGGCAGCTCGTGAGCATCTACCGCTTGCTACCTTCGACGCTGCGCTGTTGAAAGCGTTTCCGGAGATTGCCTTCCGCCCTGCAGCTCTGGTCTCGAAGTAAAGTTTCCAAAGACATGACCACTTCCCACAACGTCTCCGACCGCCAGCTTCCGCGCGGCGCGGGCGACGCGGCCGAGGTGCCGCCGATTCCTGCGGCGAGCGTGATCGTGTTGCGCGACGCGCCGCTGGAAGTGCTGATGATCCGGCGGCATTCGAAATCGTCGTTCGTGCCGGACGCGTGGGTGTTTCCCGGCGGTGTCGTCGAGCCGTCCGATCACGAACTCGGCGACGGAACAGAAATCGGTACGATGCGCATCGCTGCTGCGCGCGAGTTGTTCGAGGAGAGCGGCATCTGGCTCGGCGCGGCGCTCGTCGATGCGGATGTGAAACGGCGCGCATTGCTCGCGGGCGAGATCACGTTCGCGTCCATCGTCGATGAATCGCCGATTGATTTCGAGAAACTCGTCTGGACGTCGCGCTGGATCACGCCGGTCGGCGTTCCGAAACGATTCGACACATACTTTTTTCTCGCTGTCGTCGATCGCGACGCGATCGCCTCGGCGGAAAACGTCGAAGCGGTCGAAGTGATCTGGATTCCGCCGGCCGAGGCGATCGAGAAACTGCAGATCGTTTTCCCGACGCAGAAAAACCTCGAAGCGCTGGCCGGATTCACCTCAGCCGAGGAATTGCTGGCATCCCGCCGAGGAGTTGATGTGCCGACGACGCGGCCGGTGCTGGTCATCGAAGAGGGAAAGAAGAAAATCATCCTGCCGTGATCATCCAGGACATCACCGCTCCGAATCCGGGCGCGTTCACGTTGAGTGGAACGCGGACGTATCTCCTCGGCGAATCGGCGGTGATCGATCCCGGCCCCGCCATCGACTCGCACATCGATGCGATTCGAATGGCGATGCCGAGGCTGACGACGATTCTGATCACGCACCGGCACGGCGATCACGCGCCGGCCGCGGTGCCGCTGAAGAGAATGACCGGCGCAAAAATCGTCGCGCCGCGCGGCGTGCTCGACGACACGCTCGTCGATCAACGCGTCGCCGGCGGCGACACGATCGCCATCGACGATGAAACGCTGGAAGTGATCGCCACGCCGGGACATACCGCCGAACACGTCTGCTTCCTGACCTCTACCGGCGATCTTTTCACCGGCGACACGGTCCTCGGCGAAGGGACGACCGCGATCTTTCCGCCGGACGGTTCGATGCGCGATTACATCGCATCCCTCCGGCTGCTGCTCACGCACCATCCGAAACGGATCTTTCCCGCGCACGGTCCGACTCGCGATGATGCTGCCACCTTAATTGAGCAATATATTGCACATCGCCTGGAGCGGGAAAAACAGGTGCTCGATGCGCTCGCAAACGGCGCGTCGTCCGCGGCCGCGATGCGGCAACGCATCTATCCGGATCTCGATCCGCGGCTTCACGGCGCGGCGGAGATCCAGATCGCCGCGCACCTCATCAAGCTCGTCGAGGATGGACGCGTCATCGAGCGCGGCGACTCCTACGCCATACAATGACGCCGCAATGACGCACAAAGACTTCATCGAAATTCACGACTACTCCGCGGACGAGGTCCGCCAGATCTTCGAGATCGCGCGCGACATGAAGGCGAATCCGGAGAAATACCGCGACGCGCTGAAGGGCAAGACGCTGGCGATGATCTTCGAGAAATCGTCGACCCGCACGCGCGTCTCGTTCGAAGTGGGGATGTTCCAGATGGGCGGCCACGCGCTCTTCCTCTCGTCGCGCGACATCCAGATCGGCCGCGGCGAGCCGATCTACGACAGCGCGAAAGTTCTCTCGCGTTACGTCGACGGCATCATGGCCCGCACCTTCGCGCACAAGACGGTCACCGAGCTTGCCGAGTACGCGAGCGTGCCGGTCATCAATGGACTTACCGATCTGTCGCACCCGATGCAGGCCATGACCGATTACTTCACCGCCTGGGAACACCTCGGCGAGCTCAAAGGGCGCAAGCTCGCCTACATCGGCGACGGCAACAACATGGCCCACTCGCTGATGTTCGGCGCATCGAAGGTGGGGATGAACATTTCCGTCGCCACGCCGCCAAGCTACGCGCCCGATCCGATGGTCGTCGCGCAATCGCAGGGCGACGCGGACTACGCCGGCACGAAAGTCGTCGTGACAACTTCCATCGACGAAGCGGTGCGCGATGCCGACATCGTCGAGACGGACGTCTGGGCCTCGATGGGCCAGGAAGCGGAAGCGCAGCAACGCCAGAAAGACTTCGAAGGTTGGATGGTCGATGCGCGCGTGATGTCGCTGGCGAAGAAGGACGCGATTTTCATGCACTGCCTTCCCGCGCATCGCGGCGAGGAAGTGGCCGGCGAGGTCATCGATTCGCCGCAATCTGTCATTTACGACGAGGCCGAAAACCGGCTGCACGTGCAGAAGGCAATCATGTACGTGCTGATGAGAAAGTAGATTAGTAGATTAGTGATCAGTAGATTAGAAGAGCCACGCGCCGAACTGATTTCCTGATCCACTAATCTACTCATCGACTAATCCACTGACACATGCCTGACGCACAAACCCGGCACACACGCGGACTGACCGTCGTCATCATCCTCGGCGTGATTTTTTTCGCGCTGCTGGCGCTGCTGATCCTGCGCAGCGGGAAGCATGACGATGCGCCGCCGCCGGCATCGGAGAATCTGTCGGTACTTTCGCTGCGCCTGCGCCTGCGCACACAGCCGACGGCGAATGCGCCGGTCGTGGCGACCGCGACGAACGGTGAAAAGCTGATCGTGCTCGAAGACCGCGGCGCGTGGGTTCGCGTGCAGGACGACGACGGCATGACCGGCTGGGCCGAGCGCAATTCGCTGGAACGAACGTCCGAACGCGAGCGCCGCCTGGCGCGTTACGAAACGATCCGCAAGCTGCCGGCGCTCAACGCCATCGTCAGCGCGCGCACGCCGCTCTACGCCGGTCCCGGCATCTTCTATCCGATCATCGGCGAGCTGTCCGCCGACACGCAGGTGAAGGTCTACACGCGCGACCACGATTTCTACGCTCTCGATCACGACAATCAGATTGCGTACGCGGACGTCGATGCGATCGACGTCAGTTCCGCCGGCACGCGCCAGGTGGAAGTGCACACGGACACGACCGCGACCGACACGGCCGCGACGACCTCCGCCGCGCCGCCGACGGAAACCGCGGCACCTCCGCCGACGGAAACGACCGCGCCCGCCGAGGTGCACGTGGCGACGGACAACGGCGGCGTTTACTCCGCGGTGCCGGCCGGCGGAACCCAGCCCGAGGAAACCGACCGCGTTGTTCCACGCTATCCGATGATGGCGCGCCGCGCCGGGATTCAGGGACCGGTCGTGGTCCGCGGAATCGTTCGCCGCGACGGCACCATCGACAACGTGGAAGTCATCCGCGATCTCCCCTACGGCCTCGGCGAAGCCGCTCGCGACGCCGTCAGCCAGTGGCACTTCCGCCCCGCCACCGTTCGCGGCGAGCCGATCGATGTGTACTACACGGTGACGGTGAATTTCCGGCTTCAGTAACCGGATCGCCGCGTTAGCGGCTCAAGAGGGTAGCCAGGGGTGCAAAGACGCGAAGCGCGAGCACCCCTGGGAAGACGATGCGTAGGATTTTGTGCCGCGTCAGCGGCACCAGACGCGCCGCGCTTCTTGTGCCGCTGACGCGGCACGAG
>Ga0157369_10000988_pt1 | contig 35979 bp, 32 predicted proteins | sample C25metaG_FD_113461 | JGI IMG/M metagenome (GOLD analysis project Ga0157369, IMG submission 113461) | Corn rhizosphere microbial communities from Kellogg Biological Station, Michigan, USA - C2-5 metaG | ecosystem: Host-associated > Plants > Roots > Rhizosphere > Soil | place: USA: Michigan... | reverse complement strand
GGCTGGAACTATCGTATTGATCTGCAGAGTGGTTTGCAGGACACCTACGCCTGGTTCCTGGATAATCAGAAAACGCTACGAGATTAACGATGTATTTGCCGGACGACGATTTTAAAAAAATTATACAAGCGAGCCCATTAATCTCTATCGATCTGCTGGTCAGAAATGAGCATGACGAATATCTTTTCGGTGAAAGGCTGAACGAGCCTGCGAAAAATTATTGGTTTGTTCCCGGTGGCCGCATTCTGAAAGATGAGACAATCGCGCAAGCTCTGAATCGCATCAGTGCCAATGAACTGAACGTTCATTTCCAACTGGAACAGGCTCAGTTTCATGGCGTGTGGCAGCATTTTTATCAAAACAATTTTTTTAATGATGAATTCTCAACTCATTATGTCGTCCTGGCATATATTTTTAATGTCGAAAAAAAATCAATTCATCCACCCCGGACGCAACATCAGCGTTTTAAGTGGTTACGAAAAGAAGAAATTTTAATGGATTCAACAATCCATAAATACTCGACATCATATTTTGCAGATAATGATGTCAAAAAATAAATTGGGTAATGCATATGTCAAACATACAAGAAGCATTCACGCTTTTCCCTGTGATTATGGCTGGCGGCACGGGTAGCCGGTTGTGGCCTTTATCAAGGGAGTTGTACCCAAAGCAATTTTTGTCGTTAACCGGTCAAGCATCTATGCTGCAAACCACCTTAAAACGACTTGATGGCATGTATTGTCAAAACCCGGTTGTAATATGTAATGAGCTGCATCGTTTCGTTGTTGCAGAGCAACTGCGCAATATCGACATGCTGTCCAATAATATTATTCTCGAACCGGAAGGGAGAAATACCGCTCCCGCAATTGCACTGGCGGCACTCACAACAATTAAAGAAAACCCTGATCAGGATCCTTTGCTTTTAATCCTCGCCGCGGATCACGTAATCGAAAACGAAGTTGAGTTCAGAAATAATGTTCTCTCCGCAATCGAGCTGGCAAAGCAGGGGGATTTAGTCACCTTTGGCATTGTCCCGACACATGCAGAGACAGGCTATGGCTATATTAAAAGAGGCCAGGCCTTAGGCCATAGTGCGCCCGATGACGTTGTAGCCGGTTATGCGGTTGAAGCTTTTGTTGAAAAACCCGACCTAGAAACGGCCGAAAAATTCCTCGCTTCGCAAGAGTATTACTGGAATAGCGGGATGTTCCTGTTTCGGGCGAAACGATATGTTGAAGAGTTGAAAAAATACCGTCCGGACATTCTTGAAGCGTGTGAGCGGGCACTAAACTCATCGACCCATGATTTAGATTTCGTCAGGATCAACTCAGATGAGTTCCTGAAATGCCCAGCCGAATCGATTGACTATGCGGTGATGGAAAAAACGGCTGAAGCTGTCGTCGTACCGCTGTCAGTGGGCTGGAGCGATGTCGGTTCGTGGTCGTCACTCTGGGATATTTCCTCTAAAACCAAAGACGGCAACGTATTGCAGGGCGATATTATCGTCAGCAACGCACAGAATAGTTATATCAATGCTGAATCTGCTTTGGTGGCAGCGGTAGGGATAGATAATCTGGTTGTTATACAGACGAAAGATGCCATTCTGATTGCGAATAAAGATGACGTCCAGGACGTTAAGAAAATCGTCACCAAATTAAAGCTCGAAGGCAGACGAGAGTACTATAGCCATCGTGAAGTTTTTCGTCCCTGGGGTAAATATGAAGAAATCGGTCAGGGTAACCGTTACAAAGTTAAACGTATTACGGTTAAACCAGACGAGGGGCTATCGTTAAGATTACATCATCACCGTTCAGAGCACTGGATAGTTGTCTCGGGTACAGCACGTATCACGTTGTCAGGTAAAAGCAGATTACTCGTAACCAATGAATCTGTTTATATTCCAGCTGGTGCAGATTATAGCCTCGAGAACCCCGGAATTATCCCATTGGAACTTATTGAAGTGAGTTCCGGTGACTATCTCGAAGAAGACGATATTGTTCGTTTGACTAGTCGCTATCAAAATCAATAATAAAATTATTTGATGATATTAAGAGCATGGAAGAATGACACAGTTATCTTGCTTTAAAACATATGACATACGCGGCCGCATTGATAGCGAAATTACGACAGAAATAGCCTGGAAAATCGGAAAAGCTTTTGGCTTGCATACAAAAGCGCGGTCTGTTGTTGTTGGCGGCGACTGCCGTCTGACCAGTGAATCATTCAAAATGGCGTTAGCGAATGGGCTGCGGGACGCTGGCGTTGACGTTATTGATATCGGTATGGTAGGTACTGAAGAGATCTATTTCGCGACCTCATATCTGAAGCTCGATGGCGGCATTGAGGTCACCGCCAGCCATAATCCTATCGACTATAATGGGATGAAAATCGTCGGCCGGGATTCCAAACCAATCAGCTGCGAAAGCGGTCTTAATGAAATTAAGTTGCTTGCTGAAACGCTGGAAATTGACGAATCAAAAACTGAATTCCAGGGACAGTATAAAAAAATATCCCTGAAGCAGGAGTATATTGACCATATCCTCTCCTTTATAGACCTTAGTAATCTCAGACCTTTAAAATTAGTTATTAACTCTGGTAACGGATCGGCTGGGCCGGTCATAGATTGCCTGGAAAAACGATTCCAGGAAAAATCTATTCCGATAACCATTATCAAAGTTCATAACGACCCGGATGGCACTTTTCCACACGGCATCCCCAACCCGCTACTTCCTGAATGTCGGCAGGATACCCGTGATGCAGTAGTTGAGCATGGTGCCGATCTCGGTATTGCGTTTGACGGTGATTTTGACCGCTGCTTCTTCTTTGATAGCAATGGTCGTTTTATCGAAGGCTATTATATTGTCGGCCTTCTCGCAGCATCCTTTTTGAAGAAAGAGCCCGGCGCGAAAATTATTCACGATCCGCGTCTACTGTTTAACACGATAGATATTGTTAAAAAGGCGGGCGGTACACCGGTGCTATCCAAAACCGGGCATGCTTTCATTAAAGATCGTATGCGTGCCGAAAATGCAATTTATGGCGGCGAAATGAGTGCACACCACTATTTTCGCGATTTTTTCTACTGCGACAGCGGTATGATCCCATGGCTGCTGGTAATTGAAATGTTAAGCATTGAGAAGACTGGATTAAGCCAGTTAATCGATGCATCTATCGCAGCGTGGCCTGCTTCCGGTGAAATCAACCGTAATATCGAAGATGCACAACTCTGTATAAAAGATCTCTGTGATCACTATGCCGCTTCTGCGCAGCACGTGGATTACACGGATGGTGTCAGCATGGAGTTCGCGCAATGGCGGTTCAATGTTCGCATATCAAACACTGAAAGCCTTGTGCGTCTCAATGTTGAGTCGCGCGGTGATCAGACGTTAATGCAACAAAAGACAGCAGAGCTTCTGAATTTCCTCGAACGCTATGTAGCGTAAAAGCAACTACCCTTGCAGGCGGCACGTCACCATGAGATGACATGCCGCTTAGCGCATCAATCAATGAGATGTTTCAGCATTAATCTTTTAGACGATAAGTAAACAAATATGAATATCATCGATACAGCCATAAATGACGTTAAACTGATTGAGCCGAATGTTTTTGGTGATTCTCGTGGTTTTTTCATGGAAACATGGAATGAGAAAAAGTTCGAGCAAGCAATAGGTAAAACGCAGTTCGTTCAGGATAATCACTCCAAATCATGTAAAGGTACGCTGCGAGGGTTGCATTATCAGCTTGCCAATACGCAGGGTAAACTTGTGCGTGTTGTTGCTGGTACTGTTTATGATGTCGTTGTTGATTTGCGAAAGCACTCAAGCACTTTTGGCAAGTGGGCTGGGTTCTACCTGTCCGATGAAAACAAAAGACAATTGTGGGTGCCTGAAGGTCTGGCGCACGGTTTTTATGTAACCAGCGAGACAGCAGAGTTTGTTTATAAATGCACAGACTTCTACAATCCGACTGCAGAACAGACTTTGTTATGGAGTGATCCCCAGCTTGCAATTGAGTGGCCATTAGAAGGTGAGCCGCTTCTTTCTGATAAGGACAAGCAGGGATTATTATTTATCGATGCTCCTAAATTTGATTACTAAGTAAACCGAAATTGAATATCTTAAAGAATAGTTTCTGGAATGTTGGCGGCTTTATCATTCCATCGCTGATTGCTATACCGGCGATGGGAATGATGGCTCGTCTATTAGGCGTTGAACTGTTTGGTCTTTTTACGATCTTCTTTACGATTTTCGGCTTCGCGAGCATTCTCGATGCCGGATTGAGCCGAACAGTTATTCGTGAGGTATCGTTATATCGGGAGGATAAACATCAGCTGGATGTCATTCTTTCAACATCGCTGGTTATTATACTTGCCATCAGCGCATTGGGTGCACTTCTGGTTACGTTAAATGCAACCAAAATAGCAGGGGTATTTAATGTTTCTGCACAACATTTTTCGGATGTCGTGCTCTCGCTGAGAATTATTAGTATCTCATTCCCGTTTCTATTATTTTCGCAGATATACACCGGCTATCTGGAAGGTCTGGAAAACTTTAAATCTATCAACCTGCAGAAGACGATAACCGGCTCGATCCTTGCAATTTTCCCTGTGGCTCTTATTGCCTATGATGCTTCACTCACCTCAGGTGTACTTGGCCTGACGCTGGCTCGCATCATCTCTTTCGCGATAAACCATTACTGCGTTCGTCGTTACGTCAAAATAAACTTCTTCTTTTTTGATAAAGCGGTTTGCAAGCGTCTGTTATCACATGGTGGTTGGGTTTCCGTTAGTAATATTATTAGCCCGCTGATTCTCTATTGTGATCGCTTTATACTCTCCAATATGTTGGGCGCTAAAAACGTGGCGTTTTATACCGCACCTTCGGAAATAGTAAATAGGATCTCAATATTCCCTAATGCCATATCACGAGTGCTCTTCCCGTTATTTAGCTACTCATTAAACAAGGGGGAGGGCAAAAAACAGCTTCGTCATGGCTATCTTTTAGTTGGCGGAAGCGCATTTTTAATTATTCTGCCATTTCTGATATTTCCTGGCTTCATCCTGGATACGTGGGTCGGTAAAGAGTATGGAGCGCATTCTGTTGCCATTTTGCTCGTCCTGTTGCTCGGCATGTTTGTGAACTCCGTTGCACAAGTGACGTTCGCTGAAATTCAGGCGAAGGGATACTTTAAAGCGACGGCCATCATTCATGTTATAGAGCTCGTGCCCTATTTTTGCTTCCTCTATTTCGCCATCAAGCATTATGGGTTGATTGGGGTGGCGTGGGCTTCGACGTTCAGAGTTATCGTGGATTTCGCACTGTTACTTATTTTTAGGTGGTTTATACAGAATGGAAAAAAATAAAATGATTCCGCTTTTGATTACTTCTTGTGTCGTTTCAAATGCGCCACTTACGGTCTTAAGTGACAGTAATGAAAGACTGCAATCAACTATGAATGCGCTGTTAACGCTGTCTGAGCGTTGCCGGGAAGTCCCCATCGTGATTTGCGATGGTAGCGGTTATGATTTTGCAGGTGAAAGAGAATTACTTGAAAGCAAATTCCAGAACATAGAATTTCTCAATTTCCATAATGATAGTGAAGCGGTTAAACGTTTTGGCAAAGGTTATGGCGAAGGTCAAATCGTTAATTTTGCGCTTGCTAATAGTGAAACCTTAAAAAAGTATGATGCATTTGCAAAATGCACTTCTAAGTTGTGGCCATCCAATTATCTTGAGTGTATAAAGGCATTTTCAGGCCGCTCTGCCTTTCTCACCGCACCATTCTTTTCTCCAGATAAAGTTGATACAAGATTTTATATCATCCGCAAAGATTTTTATCTGGAAAAATTTTCCAACATTCATACCAAAGTTGACGATCTCAATGGACGTCATTTAGAACATGTCTTTTTTGAGGTAATCGACAATATGCCTTACAGACAGGTTATTGGGCGTGAGGTGCCAGAGATGTACGGTCATTCTGGTTCTGTAGGTATCCACTTCAAACCGTCCAAAATTAAAAACTTCATTAAAAAAATGAAAGTCATGTTTGCTGTTATTTTAAACCTTAAAGTATAGCGCGCAGATGCGCCGTACTGCATTTTGATGCTTTTGCTATTGATGATTCCGTCAGCGCAGTTTCGCAAAAAAGCGCTGACGGTATCAGCCTTCTGGGATTTTTAAACCTATGCGCAACATTTTTTAATTGTTCTGGAGAGGGCTACTGGCGTCCTATATGTATATTATAATTTTAATTTACTTGTTTTTTTGTTCACTTGTAAATAATAAAAACCTCACGACGTTTAATGTCCTTGTGACATTCATTATTATGAGTGGATGGTATTTTCCAGCATATGACTGGATCAACTACCATGATTTCTATTCTCGTATAGATAACGTCGGTCTGTTTAATAATACCTTTGAGCCTGGTTTTACTGCGTTGATGAAAATTAGCGCGTGGATGGGCTTTGAATACCATTCTGTTTATATACTCAGTAACGTTATAATCTATTTCTTTGTTTATCACTATTGCATTAAGTTCCGATACTCTGGATTCGTCTTCTTCTTTATTTTTGCGTTGTTTGGCTTCGTGCTTTTTGCCGAGCAGATCAGACAAGGTATTGCTTTAGCCATTCTTTTATTCGCTTCCAGAAGAAGGAAATTTATCCTATATGCACTCATTGCTTGCCTGTTCCACTACTCTGCTGTTTTCGCAATTGGTTTAGACTTTATAATCAATAGCAAAGAGAAAAACCGTAAGAAAATGGTATTTGTATTCTCAGGAGGTGCGTTAGCAATCCTGGGGCTTCTGGTATTCGGCATGAACTCTGCTATGGTTGCTTTTATAAGCAATAAAATTTCCAATCATTTAAATGTTAATATCCTGGCATCATCATTTATGCTCGGTCTCGTGCTTTACTTTATTTTCCCACTGTTCTGCTTATATAAGAAAAAAGAAAATATTGTTAATAAAAAATGGCAATACTTTTGTTTTGGTGTCATCTTGTTAGGTGTGCCTTTCCCGGTATTTAACCGTTTCACTTATTACTGTTATCCCTATCTCATTCCCGACATTGAGAACATGTTTTCGAAATATATCTCTCGTGGGATTTTGATTTTGACGATCGTCTTTGTTATTGGTCTCAGAATAGTCATCTCGCCGATCTACTTACCGCTTATGAGTGATTACCACTTCTATTTACCTGGGGTAACTGAGTCGCCTGATTATAATTCGATCAGAAAAGGGCGTTGCGAGATTTTAAGAAGCAATGGAATAAACGATTTCTGCTAGCGCATTATTAGTAATTATACAATTTTGAAGAAGGAATAATGATGATCGTTAGATTATCAGGTGGTTTAGGAAATCAACTCTTCCAGTTCGCTGCAGCGAAAGCGCTTGAAATTAAATTTGGTGGGAATGTCATCATTGATGACAGCTACTATGATAATCAGCCTGGTAAAGATACCTTCAGGAAGCTGGAGATCTTTCAGTTTAACGTTCAGTATGCCAGGAAGAGCAACAGTAAAGAGAAAAAGAATACGCGTAACAAAGTGTTGGCGCTCAAGCTTTTCGCTCGCATCCCGGGAGTTAATAGCCCATCCGTTCTTCGTAAAATTACACGTTTAATCCATGTCTATAATGAAGACTCCTTCATTTACCATGAGAAGGCACGCGAGAACGATTACGTCATTGGCTATTTCCAAAATTATAGTTTTCTGAAAGAGAGTATTGATTCCATTCAGCAGCAATTTACGCTTGCCCCGGAAGTGGATGCTGAAATGCGAAGTCTCAGCTCTTATCAGGTCATAAACCAGCATGTGAATACCATCGCCGTACATATTCGCCGTGGCGATTATGTGACAAATGCAAATGCCAGCGCATTTCATGGGTTATGTGATGTTGAGTACTATAAAAAATCAATTGAATTGATAACCGCCAGAACCACGGATCCGAAATTTGTCTTTTTTTCCGATGATATTAACTGGGTTAAAGAGACCTTTTCATGGGTTCCAGATGCTTATTTCGTTGAGAACGCTGGCTCTACATCCTCTGCGGTTGATATGTATCTGATGTCGCTCTGTAAGCATAATATCATTGCGAACAGCACTTACAGTTGGTGGGGAGCAGTGCTCAATACCAATCCTGAAAAGATCGTCATATGTCCTGAACGATGGACTTTGAACGATAGCATTGGTCAGCTGTACGTTGATGGCTGGATTAAGCTGTAATAACCGTATCCATATCTGAATATTGAAGTAATTGAAAATTATGAACGAGAAATTTGGAGTTAGTGGATTATTAGCTCTTAACAATGTTGATAATTATACCCGGGCAGCTATTGATAGTATTTTAAATCAGTCGCGTCCTGTGGATGAATTGGTCATCGTTGTTAATGGACGCCAGCGCGAATCCATCATAAAAACTTTATCAGAGTGGTATAGTAATTTAGCTAACGTTAAGTTGGTTAATTGCGGTTTAGAACAGCTTTCTTTTGCGTTAAATCTGGGGCTAACACACTGTAATTATAAATATGTGGCGAGAATGGATGCGGACGACATTTCTCATCACAACAGAATTGAGGTTCAACTTAATTACATCGAATCCCACAATCTGGATATGGTTGGTTGCGCCATTAATAAAATAGATACTGCAGATAAAATTATCGCTACGGTGCACTATCCTGCTGGAAATAAAATCAAGAAAAAGCTTCCATTTAGTAATCCATTTTGCCATCCCTCAGTGATGTACAAGAAAGAAACGATTATCAAAGCGCGCGGCTACAATGCTGGCTTCAAATCAGAAGATTATGATTTATGGCTAAGGCTATCACGGATGTCAGCCAGCTGGGACAACGTGAGCGATGTGTTATTTAGTTATCGTGTTCATGACAGCACGGCACAGCGAAAGTCGTTAGCCTATGCAGAGCTGGCAGGATTAATGTTTCGTGAGATGCTGATAAATAAAAGCTTCGTTTTTTTTATGGCTTCTTTGGTTGCCTTTATGAAGTTTTTTATTCGCGGTAAAAATTAGTCTATTGCTTACACTTTTTCTTTCTTTGTACAAAACGCCTGTGAGATATTGTCATTTGCACATAGCGCTAATTGTCGGGAATAGTGAATTTTCAGGTTCGCAACTTACTTTTCAGTGGTCATAAATTAGTCTTAGGATTTGCACATGCGGATATTGTTTATAGGAAACCAGAGTGGAACTATCGTTCTTTTCCGGAAAAGATTGATAGAAAAATTTGTATCACAAAATTGTGTAGTTCATACCCTGACCATGGATAATGATGCTGAGAATTTTAAGCAGATTATCAACATGGGTGCACACCCAGCGAGGTATGAGTTCTCGCGCTCAGGTACAAATCCTTTATCTGACCTGTACAACACCGTTAAGCTTTCAAAAATAGTAAAAGAAATTAAGCCTGATGTTGTTTTCTGTTTTTTCCCAAAACCCGTGATCTTTGGTGCTCTGGCCGCACGTCTCGCTGGCATTACAAAAATAGATGTTCTGCTTGAAGGACTAGGGTACTGCTACACCGCGCATGCCACTCCGGAAAGTACTAAGAAGAAAATCCTGCGCACTGTACAAACAACCCTGTACCGTCTGGTTCTTCCGCTGTGTAGAAAAGTGATGTTTTTAAACCCGGATGATCATCGCGATCTGTTGCTTGAGAATAATATTTCCGTGAAATCGACTGAGATTGTCGGTGGCATCGGGGTTGATCTTAATGAATACAGTTATTCACCTGCTCCTGTCGACCCGATACATTTCACGATGGTTTCCCGGCTTTTGGTCGAGAAGGGCGTCCGTGAATTTGTTCATGCTGCCGCGAAAGTTAAGCTGCGCTATCCGCAAGTGAAGTTTAGTATCGCCGGCACCTTTGATGACAACCCTGGTGGCATTACCAGTGCAGAATTTGAAGAGTGGGTAAAAAGCGGCAACGTCGAATTTTTGGGCCAAATTTCTGACATCAAATCCCATCTCATCAACAGTAGCGTATTTGTATTACCGTCATACCGCGAAGGCGTGCCCAGAAGTACACAGGAGGCGATGGCCGTAGGCAGACCTGTCATTACTACGAATGTGCCGGGATGCCGCGAGACGGTGATTGATGGGCAGAATGGTTTCCTGATACCGCCCTGGAATGAAGAGGCACTTGCTGAGAAGATGATTGCTTTTATAGAGCAACCAGACCTTATCTTGAGTATGGGCCGCGCCAGTCGTGATATTGCGCTGGAAAAATTTGACCAGGAACAGGCGTGCGATCGGTTGGTGTCTATTCTTTTATCCTGAGATAAGCAAACTCAGCGTCACTGCATTTATAAGGAATAAGTATGTCAATATTAGTCACCGGCGGGGCGGGATATATTGGTTCTCATACCGTATTGTCTCTTTTAGAGCAGAATTATGAAGTCGTGGTCCTGGACAATCATAGCAATTCTTCTTATGAATCACTTTGCCGCGTCAAGTCGTTAACGGGCCGCGATATCACTTATTATGAAGGCGATGTTGCAAATCGCACATTGTTACAGAAAATTTTCACTGAAAATACGATAAAACAGGTCATTCATTTTGCTGGCCTCAAATCAGTTTCTGAGTCCGTACAATTCCCGCTCAAATATTATGATAATAACGTTACGGCAAGCATTGTCTTACTTCAGGAGATGATGGCTCATAACGTTCATGAGCTGATATTTAGCTCTTCAGCAACTGTCTATGGTAATCCTGAAACTGTACCGCTTAAAGAGAGCTCAAAGATTGGCGGAACGACGAATCCTTACGGCACATCGAAATTGATGGTTGAGCAAATTCTCAACGATACAGCAAAATCATACCCGCAGTTGGATATTACTATCCTGCGGTACTTTAATCCGGCAGGTGCTCACCCGTCAGGCTTGATTGGGGAAGATCCTAATGGTATTCCCTGCAATCTCGTGCCTTATATTAGCCAGGTTGCGGTCGGCAAACTCCCTGTGCTGTCGATTTACGGGCATGATTATCCTACCCATGACGGTACCGGTGTTAGGGACTATATCCATGTGATGGATTTGGCGGAAGGTCATATCGCCGCTTTGCAGAATAAAGCGCCAGGCAGTAATTGCAGAACTTACAATTTAGGCACCGGCAAGGGCTATTCGGTACTCGATTTGATCGCAGCTTTCGAGCGGCAGAGCCATAAAACTATTCCGCATCGCTTCGTCGATCGCCGGCCTGGAGACGTGGCTGAATGCTGGGCAAATCCCTCCCTAGCTCAGGAAGAACTTAACTGGTCAGCGAGCCGCGACTTAGATGAAATGATGCGTGATTCCTGGAACTGGCAACAAAAAAATCCTTGTGGCTATGCGTCCTGAAACGAATCTGGAATAATTATCTTTTCATGCTTGAAGTCTTTTGAGCTGGCTGTTTTGTTTAACACATCCAGATATCCTGAGTTAACATTAAAGCTACATTGACTGCGTAACGTTCGCAGTATCCACACCTGACAGGAGTATGTAATGTCCAAGCAACAGATCGGCGTTGTTGGTATGGCCGTGATGGGGCGCAACCTGGCGCTGAACATTGAAAGCCGTGGCTATACCGTTTCTATCTTCAACCGCTCGCGCGAGAAAACCGAAGAAGTTGTTGCCGAGAACCCAGGCAAAAAGCTGGTTCCTTACTACACCGTACAAGAATTTGTCGAATCTCTGGAAACCCCGCGCCGCATTCTGCTGATGGTGAAAGCTGGCGCCGGTACCGATGCTGCAATCGATTCCCTGAAGCCTTACCTGGATAAAGGCGACATCATCATTGATGGTGGTAATACGTTCTTCCACGACACCATTCGCCGTAACCGTGAACTCTCTGCGGATGGCTTCAACTTTATCGGCACCGGCGTTTCCGGCGGTGAAGAGGGCGCGCTGAAAGGGCCTTCTATCATGCCTGGCGGCCAGAAAGAGGCCTACGAGCTGGTTGCTCCAATCCTGACCAAGATTGCTGCGGTAGCTGAAGATGGCGAACCGTGCGTCACCTATATCGGTCCTGATGGTGCCGGTCACTATGTCAAAATGGTGCACAACGGTATTGAATATGGCGATATGCAGCTTATCGCAGAAGCCTACGCTCTGCTGAAAGGGGGCCTGAACCTCTCTAACGACGAGCTGGCGAAAACCTTCAGCGAGTGGAATGCGGGCGAGCTGAGCAGCTATCTGATCGACATCACCAAAGATATCTTCACTAAGAAAGATGAAGAGGGCACTTACCTGGTTGATGTGATCCTTGATGAAGCGGCTAACAAAGGTACCGGTAAATGGACCAGCCAGAGCTCGCTGGATCTCGGCGAACCGCTGTCGCTGATCACCGAATCGGTATTCGCACGTTACATCTCCTCGCTGAAAGAGCAGCGCGTTGCGGCTTCTAAAGTGCTCTCCGGCCCGCAGGCTAAACCAGCCGGTGATAAAGCCGAGTTTATTGAAAAGGTGCGTCGCGCGCTTTATCTGGGCAAAATCGTCTCTTACGCGCAGGGCTTCTCTCAGCTGCGTGCTGCCTCTGACGAGCACAACTGGGATCTGAACTACGGCGAAATCGCGAAGATCTTCCGTGCGGGCTGCATCATTCGCGCGCAGTTCCTGCAGAAAATCACCGATGCCTATGCAGAAAACCCGGCTATCGCTAACCTGCTGCTGGCCCCTTACTTCAAGCAGATCGCTGATGATTACCAGCAGGCGCTGCGCGATGTTGTCGCCTATGCGGTACAGAACGGTATTCCGGTACCGACTTTCTCTGCGGCAGTCGCTTACTATGACAGCTACCGCTCTGCGGTGCTGCCGGCGAACCTGATTCAGGCGCAGCGTGACTACTTCGGCGCGCACACTTACAAGCGCACTGATAAAGACGGCGTATTCCATACGGAATGGCTGGATTAATCTGATAATCATTCGTCGGTTTTATACAAGCCCGGTTGTCGCAACCGGGCTTTTTTTTCATCGAAACCGCGATAATTACGGGGATCGGGCATTTATTTTTAGGAATAAAGCCACACAAACTCAGGCAGGGCGCGCTTTGCAGCCGCTGTTTGTCTTATTGACACTCTCTCAACGGAAGAGGTAAAAACCCCAACAGTTATTGATTTAAAGCGGTGGCGATGGGATCGTCACCTCCGGTTTCATACACTGACAAAAGTTGCTTATCGAATGAAAATAACAATCTCCGGAACAGGTTACGTTGGGTTATCAAACGGGATCCTAATCGCGCAGAACCATGAAGTCGTTGCGCTCGATATTGTGCAGTCCAAAGTGGATATGCTTAATGAGAAAATTTCTCCGATCGTGGATAAAGAGATTGAGGAGTATTTACAGACTAAGCCGCTCAATTTCCGCGCAACCACGGATAAGCATGACGCCTACCGCAACGCGGATTACGTGATTATCGCCACGCCGACCGATTACGATCCGAAATCCAACTACTTCAATACCAGCAGCGTAGAGTCGGTGATCCGCGATGTTCACGCCATCAACCCTCAGGCGGTGATGATTATCAAATCGACCATCCCGGTGGGCTTTACCCAGTCGATTAAAGAGAAGCTGGGCATTGATAATGTCATTTTCTCGCCAGAATTCCTGCGTGAAGGCAGAGCGCTATACGACAACCTGCATCCGTCACGTATCGTAATTGGCGAGCGCTCAGAACGTGCCGAGCGCTTTGCGGCACTGCTGCAGGAAGGCGCTATCAAAGAAGATATTCCGGTACTGTTTACGGACTCCACCGAAGCAGAAGCGATCAAGTTGTTTGCCAACACCTATCTGGCAATGCGCGTCGCCTACTTTAACGAACTGGACAGCTATGCCGAGAGCCTTGGCCTGAACACGCGTCAAATCATTGAGGGCGTCTGCCTCGATCCGCGCATCGGAAACCACTATAACAACCCCTCATTTGGTTACGGCGGCTACTGCCTGCCTAAAGATACCAAGCAGCTGCTGGCGAACTATCAGTCGGTGCCGAACAACATTATTTCGGCGATTGTTGATGCTAACCGCACGCGTAAAGACTTTATTGCTGACTCCATCCTGGCGCGCAAACCGAAAGTGGTCGGTATCTATCGTCTGGTGATGAAGAGCGGTTCGGACAACTTCCGTGCGTCGTCGATTCAGGGCATCATGAAGCGCATTAAAGCGAAAGGCGTGCAGGTCATCGTCTATGAGCCAGTGATGCAGGAAGATGAGTTCTTCCACTCGCGGGTGGTGCGCGATCTTGAGGCATTTAAAGCTGAGTCAGATGTCATTGTTTCGAATCGCATGGCCAGCGAGCTGGCAGACGTAGAAGATAAAGTCTATACCCGCGATCTCTTCAATTACGATTAATCCATGTCAAAAGACGGCCCGTATGGGCCGTCGAGAATATGCCCGCAACGTTCACCATGGCAACATTTCCAGGAGTCACGGAAATAAAATCGCCTCAGTGCTTAAATATTGCGCGCTAACATTTATTTACACGGATTCCTATAGCAAAAAAAAGGCGAAACGCTAAACTCGCGCTCTATAATTCTTTTTTATGCTTCTCATTTAGGGTGGCTATGACACACGACAAAAACAACCTCTCTTTCCGCCAGGACAGTGACTCTGAACAGATTGATTTAATAGATCTTTTAACGCAAATTTGGCGTGGAAAATGGATAATTATCCTTTTCGTCGTATTCAGTCTGATTATTGCTGGAATTTATCTCGCAACTGCGAAGGAGAAATGGACATCCGTAGCCGTTGTCAGTTCGCCGGATGCCAGCCAGATTGCCAGCTATACCAGCGCAATTAGCGTACTCAGCAACGATAATAAATTTGATACCACCGGTACGCAGCAGCGCGTTATCGGCCGCTTTAGCACTGCCTTTTCAGCGCTGGTTGAAACCCTCAGAAACCTGCAAATTCCTGAAAAACTCACCATCGATCCCGCCGTTCAGGGGCAGGAGCTGCCGCTAAAAGTGACTTATCAGGCCTCATCAGCCAGAGAAGCCCAGCAGAAACTGGCAGAGTACATCGAACAGATCGATCAACAGATCTCCAAAGAGCTGGTTGATGACCTGGATATCAATATCAAAGCCCGCGCCACTGACTTGCTTGAGTCGCTCGCCACCCAGGAAAAAGTGGCCCAGGAGCAGAAAGATCTGCGCATCAAGCAGATATCCCAGGCGCTTGCGGTTGCGAAAGAGGCAGAAGTGCATTCGCCACAGGTGCAGCAAACCGATAATGTTTCACAAGACACCATGTTCCTCCTCGGTAGTGCTGCACTGGAGTCGATGATTAAAAATGAGTCCTCACGTCCGCTCGTCTTCTCTGATGATTACTACCGCGACAGAAAGAATCTGTTGGACATTCAGGGGCTGAAGGTCTTGCCGCAGGAGATCCACGCCTATCGCTACGTGATGAAGCCTACCTTACCGATTCACCGCGATAGCCCACGAAAGATTCTGACCGTGGCATTAGCGCTTTTCCTCGGCGTATTACTTGGCTCGGGAGTGGTGCTGTTAAGAAACGCGGTGCGAAACTACCAGCCGAAAGCGTAAAAAAGGAAAACCGGGCACAGCCCGGTTTTTTTATGCTCGCCGTTTACTGATGCCGTGCGCGCAGGTTCTCAATCACCGTCGTCAAATCGAGATTTTGATCCTGTAGCAGCACCAGCAGGTGATACATCAGATCCGATGCCTCGTTAGTCAGCTCTTCTCGGTCGTTCACCGTTGCCGCCAGCGCCGTCTCTACGCCCTCTTCGCCAACCTTCTGCGCAATACGCTTCGTGCCGCTGGCATAGAGTTTGGCGGTGTAGGAGCTGGCCGGATCGGCGCTCTTACGCTCAGCCAGCAGCGTTTCCAGTTGATAGAGGAACAGCCACTGGTGGCTGGTGTCGCCAAAGCAACTGGAGGTGCCTTTATGGCAGGTAGGACCGATCGGATCCACCAGCACCAGCAGCGTATCGTTATCGCAATCAGGGGCTATCTTCACCACATTGAGGAAGTGCCCGGAGGTTTCGCCTTTGGTCCACAGGCGTCCTTTGGTGCGCGAGAAGAAGGTCACTTTGCCGCTCTCCAGCGTTTTTGCCAGTGCCTCTTTGTTCATATAGCCCAGCATCAGCACTTCGCCGGAGACCGCGTGTTGCACCACGGCGGGCAGCAGTCCGTCGGTTTTTTCCCAGTCCAGTTGGGAGAGTTGTTGCTCTGTTAACATACCCTGATCTCCACGCCCTGGCCTGCCAGGTACGCTTTTAATTCACCAATATTGATAATCTGTTTGTGGAACACCGAGGCCGCCAGCGCGCCGTCGACATCGGCGTCGCGGAAGGCTTCAAGGAAGTGCTCCATCGTGCCGGCCCCGCCGGAGGCGATCAGCGGCACGTTGCACACTTCGCGCACTTTTTTCAGTTGCTCCAGGTCGTAACCATTACGCACGCCATCCTGGTTCATCATATTCAGCACAATTTCACCGGCGCCGCGCTTCTGCACCTCTTGCACCCAGTCGAGGGTTTCCCACTGCGTCACACGCGTGCGGCTCTCATCGCCGGTATATTGATTCACGTGATATTTGCCGGTTTCGGCATCAAACCAGGTATCAATCCCGACCACAATGCACTGCACGCCAAAGCGGTCCGCCAGCCGGGTAATTAGCTCAGGATCGGCTAATGCCGGTGAGTTGATGGAGATCTTGTCCGCGCCGAAGGAGAGGATCTGCGCCGCATCCTCAATCGACTTAATGCCGCCCGCCACGCAGAAGGGGATATCAATCACCTCCGCCACGCGCGTCACCCAGCTTTTATCCACCACGCGGCCATCGCTGGAGGCGGTGATATCGTAAAACACCAGCTCATCTGCGCCTTCTTCGGCGTAGCGTTTTGCCAGCGGCACAATGTCGCCGATGATTTCATGGTTGCGAAACTGCACGCCTTTCACCACCTGGCCATCACGCACATCAAGACAAGGGATTATCCGTTTTGCCAGCATTGAATGGCCTCCTTCACCGTAAATTTACCTTCCAGCAGCGCACGGCCAACAATTACGCCGCCCACGCCTGTCCCGCGCAGCGCGGCGATATCATTAATGTCGCCAATGCCGCCGGAGGATTGAAACGCCACCTGCGGCCAGCGGGCGCAGATCTCTTCATACAGCGACACATTCGAGCCTGCCAGCGTGCCGTCGCGGGAGATATCCGTGCACAGCACATGACGCAGACCAACGGCAAGATAGGTCTCAACCAGCGCTTCCAGCGTCACACCGGAGTTCTCCTGCCAGCCGCTGATCGCCACCTGTTTTGTGCCTTGCTCATCAATGCGCACATCCAGCGCCAGCACCAGCTTGTCGGCGCCGAAACGGGTAAACCAGCCTTTGACTGTTTCGGGCGATTTCACCGCCGTCGAGCCAATCACCACCCGCGCCACGCCCGCGTCGAGCAGGGCGGCGACATCCTCTTCGCTGCGCACGCCACCGCCAACCTGCACCGGCACAGTGACGCCCGCCACCAGCGTTTTCAGCAACGGGATCTGGCGACGCGCCGGATCTTTCGCACCGGTCAAATCGACGAGGTGTAACAGCTGCGCGCCCTGAGCGGCATACTCCTGCAAGCGTGGCAGCGGATCGCTGCCGTAGTCGCGCTGCTGGGCGTAATCGCCCTGATGCAGGCGCACCACGCTGCCATCAATCAAATCTAAAGCGGGAATGATCATCACATCTCCAGGAAGTTTTTCAGCAGCTGCGCACCCGCGCGCCCGGAGCGCTCCGGGTGAAACTGCACGCCGTAGAAGTTGTCGCTCTGTACGGCGGCGGTAAACGGCTCGCCATAATCACAGCGGGCGATGGTGCTGGCATTGACCGGCATAGCGTAGCTGTGAACAAAGTAGAAGTAGGCGCCATCCTCAATGCCCTGGAACAGGCGATTTCCCGCTTTCGGGTAGACCTGATTCCAGCCCATATGCGGCAGCGGCAGCCCGACATCGTTCATTTTCGGCACCGCTTCATCAATAATGCCCAGCAGGTCGACGCCGCCATTCTCTTCGCTGAAACGCCCGAGCAGCTGCATACCGAGGCAGATGCCCAGCACCGGCTGGGTGCAGGCTTTGACCAGCTCAATCAGCTCGCGCTCGCGCAGCTGATCCATCGCCGCCTGCGCGGTGCCGACGCCCGGCAGAAAAAGCTTGTCGGCGCGTAGCACCACGTCGGGATCGCGGCTGACCAGCGGCTCATAGCCGTGGCGCATAATGGCAGACTGCACCGAGTGCAGATTGGCGCAGCCGGTATCGAGGATCACCACATTCATCACAGCACTCCTTTTGAAGAGGGAAGGGTATCGCCCTCAACGCGGATCGCCTGGCGCAGCGTGCGGCCAAAGGCTTTAAAAAGGCTCTCGACGCGGTGGTGATCGTTTTTGCCCTTGGTCTTCAGGTGCAGGGTCAGCGCCATGGTGTAGGAGAGCGAGCGGAAGAAGTGCTCCACCATTTCGGTGCTTAGATCGCCAACGCGCTGATAGGTGAACTCTGCTTTATATTCCAGATGCGGGCGGCCGGAGATATCCATCGCGCAACGCGCCAGGCACTCATCCATCGGCAGCACAAAGCCGAAACGGTTAATGCCGCGCTTGTCGCCGAGCGCCAGCTTCAGCGCTTCGCCCAGCGCCAGGCCGGTATCTTCAACGGTGTGGTGATCGTCGATATAGAGATCGCCTTTCACCGCAATCTCCATGCGAAAACCGCCGTGGGTGGCGATCTGATCGAGCATATGGTCAAAGAAGCCAACGCCGGTGTTGATCTTGCTCCCGCCTTCGCGGTCGAGCCACACCTTGACCTCAATCTGCGTCTCTTTGGTGTTACGCACAACGTGGGCATAGCGGTCGCGGCGGGTCAGCTGTTCGCCAATCATCGCCCAGTTCAGGGTTTCACGGTTGTAGCGCAGGCCGCCAATCGCCATGTTGTCAGCCAGTTCAATGTCGGTGGCGCGATCGCCAATGACGTAACTGTTGGCGCGATCCAGCGCACCCTCTTCCAGCCAGCGCTCGACCAGTTTCACTTTCGGTTTGCGGCAGTCGCAGTTATCGCTCGGCAGGTGCGGGCAGATCAGCACCTCTTCGAACTCCACGCCCTGGGACTGGAAAATCTGCATCATCAGGTTGTGCGGGCCGTCAAAATCTGCCTGCGGCAAGCTGCTGGTGCCCAGACCATCCTGATTGGTGATCATCACCAGTTTATAGCCCGCCGCCTGCAGCTTGAGCAGCACCGGGATCGCCTGCGGCTCAAAGGCCAGCTTGTCAAATCGGTCCACCTGAAAATCGGTGGGCGGCTCGGAAATCAGTGTTCCGTCACGATCAATAAACAGGTACTTCTGGCTCATACTTGCTCCGCACGTAAAGCGTCAATGACGCGCTGGCTCTCTTCACGGGTACCAATAGTGATACGCAGACAGCCGCTTAAAGAGGGTTGCTTGTTCTGGTCTCTCAGGATAATGCCCTGATCCCACAGCGATTTAAACACCGCGCTCGAGGCGGTCATGCGCACAAGAATATAGTTGGTTTCGGAGTCGAACACCTGCTCAACGCAGGGAATATCGCGCAATGCGTTCATTAAGTAAGCCCGCTCGGCGACGATCTGTGCCACGCGCTCACGCATTGCCGCCACCCCCTGCGGGCTGAGTGCCTGCGCGGCAATATCGGCCACCGGCGTAGAGAGCGGGTAAGGGGCAATCACTTTCATCAGCAGGGCGATCACCTCTTCATTGGCGAGGGTAAAGCCGCAGCGCAGCCCCGCCAGCGCAAAGGCTTTGGATAAGGTGCGCAGAATAACCAGGTGCGGATACTCGCTCAGCCAGCCGGCGAGGGTCGCCTGCGGGCAGAACTCAATATAGGCTTCATCGGCGATAACCAGCGCTTTACCGCGGGTCATCTCCAGCAGGCTGCGCAGATCCTGCGGGTTGATAATCTGCCCGGTCGGGTTGTTGGGGCTGCACACGTAAACCAGCTTCACGCCATCCAGTTTATCGGCGATGCCCTGCAGATCCAGCTGCCAGTTTTCACGGGCCAGCACGGTGCGATACTCGACGCCGAAGGTTTCAGCACTGACGCTGTACATGCCGTAGGTCGGCGGGCAGAAGAGCACCGCATCCTGGCCCGGCTCGCAGAAGGCGCGGATCAGCAACTCAATGCCTTCATCAGCGCCGCGGCTTACCAGCACCTGCTCCGGCTTCACGCCCGCATACTGGGCGTAGTTATCAATGACCGCTTTCGGCTGGCACTCCGGATAGCGGTTGAGCGCGTTTTGCGACAAATCGAACGGCACTGCGGTCGGGAACTCGTTGGCGTTCAGCCAGACATCACCTTTGCCGCCAAGGCGGCGCGCCGACTGGTAGGGGGTCAGTTCGCGGACATTTTTACGCGCCAGCTCTTCAATGCTCATGCTTGCTCCTTCAGCGCCTTGACGCGCAGGGTAACGGCGTTTTTGTGCGCGGTCAGGCGTTCAGCCGCCGCCAGCGTTTCGATGGTGCTGGCAAGCTGCGCAAACCCTTCGCGCGAAAGCTCCTGCACCGTCATGCGTTTCTGGAAATCGGCCAGCCCGAGGCTGGAGCAGGTCGCGGTGTAGCCATAGGTCGGCAGCACGTGGTTAGTGCCGGAGGCGTAATCACCCGCCGACTCCGGCGACCAGTCACCGAGGAACACCGAACCGGCGCTGGTAATACTCTCCACCAGCGCGCGCGCGTCGCGGGTCTGAATAATCAGGTGCTCCGGGCCGTACTGGTTTGAGATCTGCACGCACTGCGCCAGATCGCGCGCCACAATCAGCCGGCTGGCGGCAAGCGCCTGGCGGGCCGTCTCCGCGCGCGGCAGGTCGGCGAGCTGGCGCTCAACGGCCTGCGCCACCCGTGATGCCATTTCGCTATCCGGGGTTAGCAGGATCACCTGCGAATCGGGGCCGTGCTCCGCTTGTGACAGCAGATCCGAGGCGACAAAATCCGGTGTTGCACCGCTATCGGCAATCACCAGCACTTCGGAGGGACCGGCCGGCATATCGATTGCCGCGCCATCGAGTCGCTGGCTCACCTGGCGTTTAGCTTCGGTGACGAAGGCGTTGCCTGGGCCAAAAATTTTATCCACCTTCGGCACTGATTCAGTGCCAAGGGCGAGGGCGGCAATCGCCTGCGCGCCGCCGACCTGATAAACCGCCTGCACGCCACATAGCTGCGCGGCATAGAGGATCTCATCGGCGATAGGCGGCGGTGAGCAGAGCACCACTTTGCGGCAGCCTGCGATGCGTGCCGGGGTTGCCAGCATTAATACCGTCGAGAAGAGCGGCGCGGAGCCGCCGGGAATATAGAGCCCCACCGAGTCAATCGGGCGGGTTACCTGCTGGCAGCGCACGCCAGGCAGCGTTTCCACATCCACGGTTGGCAGAATTTGCGCAGTGTGGAAGGTGTCGATGTTCTTCACCGCCACCGCCATTGCCTGTTTGATCTCGTCACCCAGGCGGGCGCTGGCTTCTTCAATCTGCTGCGCGGTCACTTTCAGCGCGTCGACCTGGGTTTTATCGAACTTCGCGCTAAAGTCACGCAGGGCGTTATCGCCGCGCGCGCGCACTTCTTCAATAATCTCTGCGACCGTACGGGTAATGCTTTCGGAGGCTGAGATCGCCGGGCGCAGCAAGAGGGCGCGCTGCTCCTCTTCACTACAGCTGTTCCAGTCGATGATGGTGTTAAAGCTCATACTCTTTTTCCTTAATCTGGCAAACGGGACCGCAGGCCGCACACAGCGAGGCCTTACTCCATCATCTTCTCAATCGGCAGCACCAGAATGGAGCTGGCGCCCAGCGCTTTCAGCTTCTCCATCGTCTCCCAGAAGAGCGTTTCGCTGCTGACCATGTGCATTGCCACGCGCTGCTGATCGCCTGCCAGCGGCAGAATAGTCGGGCGCTCAGCGCCCGGCAGCAGGGCAATCACCTCGTCCAGACGCTCGCTTGGCGCGTGCATCATGATGTATTTCGACTCGCGCGCCTGAATCACGCCCTGAATACGGGTCAGCAGTTTGTCGATCAACTGCTGTTTAGCTTCTGGCATCTCGCCGTCGCGCTGGATCAGGCAGGCTTTCGAGCGGTAGATCACTTCGACTTCGCGCAGGCCGTTCGCTTCCAGGGTTGCGCCGGTGGAGACGAGATCGCAAATCGCATCCGCCAGACCGGCACGCGGGGCGACTTCAACCGAGCCATTCAGCAGACAGGATTTGAATGACACGCCTTTCTGATCGAGGTAGCGTTTCAGCAGGTGAGGGTAGGAGGTAGCGATGCGTTTGCCATTGAGCGACAGCGGGCCGTCCCAGGCTTCATCCACCGCCGTTGCCAGCGACAGGCGGCAACCGCCGAAATCGAGGCGGCGCAGCGTGAAGTAGCGCGGATCTTCGCCCTGTGCGCGGCGGGTCAGCAGCTCTTCTTCTAAAACGTTTTCGCCAATAATGCCGAGGTCGACCACGCCATCCATCACCAGGCCCGGAATATCGTCATCGCGTACACGCAGAATATCGATCGGCATATTTTCCGCGAGGGCAATTAAGCGCTGGGTGTGCAGGTTGATCTTGATACCGCAGCGGGCCAGCAGTTCGCGTGAATCGTCACTAAGACGGCCGGATTTCTGAATAGCTATGCGTAAACGCGAGTTATCTAACATTCTGTTGTCCTCTGTAATCCTGCTAAAAATTGTCCAAAAAAAAGCCCCCGGAAGGCGATCTTCCGGGGGCTCTCTTTGCGTTCATGCACCACTGGAAGATCTGACTCTCTTCCAGCACACATCGCCTGAAAGACTAGTCAGGGTGATGGTGATGATGGTGGTGTTTAAATGGAACGCGGTTCATAAAATTCTCGATGAATGCTTATTCATATGTTGGCAATTACCGTAAACCAGTTTGGTCATTGAAGGCAAGGGCTTTTTTTTATGATTAAATCATTTCATATTCACTCTAAGAATTGTCACTGGGTGAGCACTGACGTAGCCTAATGGTATTCGCAGGTTGTTCGCAGGGGAGAGGCATGAAAAAAGTCGCAATTGTCGGGTTAGGCTGGTTGGGGATGCCGCTGGCGCTCTCATTAACCGCGCGGGGATGGCACGTGACCGGCAGCAAAACCACGGAAGATGGCGTCGAGGCGGCGCGCATGTGCGGTATCGAAAGCTATCTGCTTAAACTCGAACCTGAACTGGTGTGTGACCCGGACGATCTTGATGCGCTAATGAATGTCGACGCGCTGGTGATCACGCTACCCGCCCGACGCAGCGGCCCCGGCGACGACTTCTATCTGCAAGCGATGCAGGAGATTGTCGATTGTGCGCTGGCCCACCGCATTCCCCGCATTATGTTTACCAGTTCCACTTCAGTGTATGGCGATTTTTCTGGCGTGGCGAAAGAGACAACGCCCAGGGAGCCCGTCACCGCCAGCGGTCGCGTGTTGAAGGAGCTGGAGGATTGGTTGCACAATTTACCAGGCACCCAGGTCGACATTCTGCGCCTGGCAGGCTTAGTGGGGCCCGCGCGCCATCCGGGTCGTTTTTTGGCTGGCAAAACGGCGCCGAATGGTGAGCACGTAGTCAATCTGGTTCATCTTGAAGACGTTATCTCAGCAATAACGTTATTGCTGCTATCACCGAAAGGTGGACACATTTATAATCTCTGCTCTCCCGGGCACCCTACACGGGAAACTTTTTACCCCGCTATGGCCAAAAAACTGGGGCTGGAGCCGCCAAACTTTGTTAAATCCAGCAATGCGGGCAGAGGAAAAGAGATCGATGGTAGCCGCATCTGTAATGAACTGGGTTTTGATTATCTCTATACTGACCCGCTCATGATGCCGCTGGAAAATTTTTAAAATCATAAAATATATTTTCGATGCCACTCAGAAGGTTAAGAAAGGCTTACGCGTTAATACGTAAGCGAAAAGATAACAGTGGCATTGCATATTTTTACAGGTCGGATTAAGGGCAATTTTGTGAAAGTAATTATTCAGATCCCTTGTTATAACGAAGCTGAAACGTTGGCGATCGCCTTACAAGCACTTCCGAAGGAAATCAAAGGTGTTGATACCGTTGAATGGTTAGTCATTGACGACGGCAGCACGGACGAAACGGTTCAAGTAGCTCAGGATAATGGTGTCCATCATATTGTCAGGCATACCGGGAATAAAGGTCTGGCGCGAGCCTTTACCACGGGTCTTGATGCCTGTCTGGAGTTGGGCGCAGACATTATTGTCAACACCGATGCTGATAACCAATACTGCGCCGACGATATTCCTTTGCTTATCGAACCCATTCTTGAACATCGTGCTGAAATGGTTATCGGTGCCCGTCCTATCGCCACGATTGATCACTTTTCGCCGGTGAAGAAAATTCTACAAAAAATAGGCAGTTGGGTTGTTCGAATGGCAAGCAAAACGAACATACCGGATGCACCAAGTGGTTTCAGGGCGTTGTCACGAGCAACAGCGCAAAAAATAATTGTATTTAATGACTATACCTACACCCTTGAAACTATCATTCAGGCAGGCCAGAAAAATATTAGCCTTACCTCGGTAGATGTTCGGGTGAATGAAGATTTGCGCCCCTCGAAATTAGTGAAGAATATATTCTCTTATATCAAAAGAAGCATTGTGACCATCATCCGTATTTTTGTTATTTATCGCCCGTTTCGTTTTTTTGGCAGTTTAGGTGCGGTAATTTTTTCGCTGGGCGTACTGATCGGATTACGGTTCTTGTTTAAATTTCTCATGGGGGCAGGGGAAGGGCATATCCAGTCACTGATCCTCGCCTCTGTTCTGCTGATCGTTGGATTTCAGACAATACTCATCGCCTTTATTGCCGATCTGCTGGCTGCAAACCGAAAACTGATTGAAGATCTGCGTTTTACAACAAAGCAGATAAACGTCAAATTAAAAGGTAACGAAAATGAATAATAAAAACTTCAATGTTGCCGGCGGGCAAAAAGAGGACGGGATTGTTTTCGGCAATACCTTTGATAAATATGGTTCAAAAAATCCGGTAGTGAAATGGATGATGAACGGTTTCGATCAGGCTCTCTCTTCATTTGTTGGCAAAGCCAGACCCACGAATATCCATGAAATTGGATGTGGGGAGGGTTTTTGGGTCAACAAATGGAATGCCAGCGGCCTTAATGCGCGCGGATGTGACTTTTCAACTGAAGTGATTAATATTGCGAAAGCAAATGCCAGCGCAAGCAATCTGGCACAAGAGAAGTTCAGTGTTAAAAGCATATATGATCTGGATAAGGATCATGACGCTGCTGATTTAATTGTGTGTTGTGAAGTTCTTGAACATTTAGAAGATCCGCAATCGGGCATCCGGAAACTGAGCGAAGTAGCTGAGAATTACGTTATTCTCAGCGTGCCCCGTGAGCCCATATGGTGTGTGCTGAATATGCTGCGCGGAAAGTATCTCTCCAGCTTTGGCAACACGCCTGGACATTTGCAGCACTGGTCTAAAAAAAGCTTCCTGAAATTTGTTGGTCAGCATTTTGATATTGTCAGCGTGGCTTCACCTTTTCCCTGGACAATGGTGTTGTGCCAGAAAAGGAAAGATCGTTGAAGCTCAATAAATTATTAGGTCTTTGCGGGAATGTGCTGGCAATCGCGGGGATAATCTTTCTTATCCTGCGATTTCGCACCTATGCCGGGCAATTATCAGAAATAGCGCTTTCTCCATCGTTTATTTTTGTCTCTTTTATATTAGCCTGGGTTTCCGGGCTATCGGTGGTGTTGCTTGTTATCGCATGGAAAAAAATACTTCGCGCTAACGGCCAGCAAGTTAACCTCAAAACGACACTGGTGATTTATGGATTATCACAACTGGCTAAATATATTCCAGGGAATGTTTTCCAGTTTGCCGGCAGGCAGCTTGTCGCCATGCGTTACAACCTGCAGGCTCGGCCAGTCGCTAAGTCGATCGCAATGGAGTTGCTGCTATTAGTATTCTGTGGCTGCGCATTTACGACATTAATGTTGCCGCATTTTTTTTCATTTATCAGCTCTGCAATATCAATCGGTCTGTTTTTAGCTATGGTGGCGCTGGTCTTTTGCGCACTGTTTTATAATGCAAATATTTTTACGGCACTGATTTTTCAATGCTTGTATTTAGTTATTACTGGCATGCTTTTTTACACTATTTTGTACTGTCTGAACGCAGCTTCCGTAACGGGCTTCTCCGCTTTTATGACGGTCACTACCGCATTTATTGTTGCATGGTTATTCGGGTTGATTACGCCCGGCGCGCCGGCAGGTATTGGGGTCAGAGAGGCCGTGCTGGTGATGTTACTCATTCACTTGCCACAATCTGAAGTGATCGTCGCTGCACTATTGAGTCGGATTATTACTTTAGCAGGTGATGTCTTATTTTATTTGTTCTCTGTGGCTGCAAAAAGAGGTTTGCAATAATGAACCAGATAAGAAATAGCAGGGTGATTAATAAAGAAAGCGTAACTTTGGTTACGCTTCTTGCTTTATTTCTGTGTATATCCTCAGGTTATTTGTTGAGTTATCAGTTTCGCGATTTTCCCGACGGCATTGCCCACATGGGGTATGTTTACGATGTCATTAGAGAGGGGTTTCCCGATTATCGATCTGGGCTGTACAGCACGGGCGAAAAATATAATCATCTGAATCATCCTGCGCTCTACTATTTACTGTCGGGTTATATTGTTCGCCTCTTTAGTCTGCAGCATCATGCGGTGCTGGTGGCCCAGCTGGTAAATATGGTTATCGGGTCACTGATCATTCTGATTACCTTCCGTACCTTAAAGAGAGTGGGTTGCTCCTCAGGGGCAATATTCGCAGGCATGACGATTTTCATGTTGTTGCCTATGTTTCCGTTGCTCTGTGCCTCTGTCAGTAACGATCCCATCAGCTTCCTTGGTTGCTCTGTTTTTCTCTACGCGTTGATAAGCGTAAAGGAGGAACAGGCGAGCCGCCGCATTCTGGCCGGTCTGTTTATTGGCGGGGCAATAGCCGCATTATCGAAGGCCACCGCCGCGCTGGCTATCATTTGCATGTTTGCCGTCCATTTCCTTATTTACATGCGCGCCTGGACAACATTTATCAAGCATTCCAGACGCAGCGATTATTTTATTCCGGCGTTATCGCTCATCGCCGTGCTTAGCTACTACATCGTTATTCACCACATCTATGGCGCGTTTTTCCCTTCGCCGCAGAAAGGGCCTGATGTGATGTTCCAGACTATGAATCCAGCGGCAGAACGCTTAGGCCTTGTTGATTACATCAAGCTCTTTTTTAATGCGAACCTCTTCTCATTAACACAGCCTTACGGACATGTTGAGTTTGAGGATTCGCTGCTGCGTGTGGATCTGCTTAAGTGGCTGCTGCTGGGGCTGTCCATAGGCGTTGTCATGCTGACCTCCCTGACCAAAGCGAAAACGGAAGCGCAGCGAGCGTCGCTGGCAATGATGCTCGCGTTCATTCTCTTTGTTGTTTTCTATTTTATTGCCCTGCGTAAACTGCATTTGCAGACCGGTTATCAGGGAGCGCTGCAGGCAAGGTACTTCTTCGGGTTTCTGTCGGCTTTTGCGTTATGCATCGCAGTGGCGTTCGATCTCATTAAAAGCAACATCCTGCGTAGCGTATCCCTGCTGGTGATTACCGCAATGACACTCGCAAATGTCTACCCTTCATGGATACGGGTGTACGCTTACCCCGGCGTGATGGACAGAATGTATATCGCGCAGAACTCGTTTTACATTAACTATGGTGGTTTGGCTAAGGGGCGCATTTTTCAGCAATCATTTACCGCGCTCTCTGCGCATCTGCTTAAAGCCGGGATGATGATAGGCACTTACTCGCGCGTCGATCACTCCACGTTAAACGTCTCATTGCTCACGATGGAAGGCGATGTTTTGTACCAACACGCTATCGATGCGTCCACCATAGCCGACAACTCCTGGATGGAGGTGAGCTTTCCTGCTATTGAACTGAAGCCCGGGGGACATTATCTCCTGCAACTCACCTCGCCGGATGCGAATGAAAACACCTTCGTCACCTGGTGGGCGGCGAAGCGCGATACGACGGAATATCCTGGCTATGCTGGTAGCAAGAATGGTCCGGTGGTCTATGATTTTTACAGTGGCGGTGATGCCATCGTAGATGGCCAGTTACAAAAAGATAGCGACTTCGCCTTCAAACTTTACTTTGGCGAAGCGGCAAAATAGCGGGCAAACCCTTTTTGTGCCGTAAAATGTTGCAAAAAGTGCTATTAGAAGGATTAATGATCAAGCTGTCGTTTAAAAATCAAACAGTTAGGCATCATTAATTTCTATAGCGGCCTGCATTGTATTGTCATTGTGCTTCAACATGGTGCAGAATATGCCGCTGCAAAAAATAGAGAAGATTAACCGACGTTCAACGCGTCGGTTATTTTTTTGCAAGCAAAACGTCATTCAATAAAAGAGGCCGGGCTTCGTACCGGATAGATACACATTTAAAAACCGACAGTCGTTGTCGCTGAGGAAAGAACACAAATGGGGCAATATTTTGCATTTGCGACGGCCGCCGCCGTTCTGGGGGAAAGCCATGTCGCATAACGTTACTCCAAAAACCTCTCGCGTGGAATTACGTAAGACCCTTACGCTGATTCCGGTTGTAATGATGGGCCTTGCCTATATGCAGCCGATGACGCTGTTCGATACGTTCGGTATCGTCTCCGGCCTGACCGATGGTCATGTGGCAACCGCCTACGCGTTTGCCCTGGTCGCTATTCTCTTTACTGCCCTGAGCTACGGTAAACTGGTTCGCCGCTTCCCGTCGGCGGGCTCCGCCTATACCTATGCGCAGAAATCCATCTCCCCGGCCGTGGGCTTTATGGTGGGCTGGTCATCGCTGCTGGACTACCTGTTCATGCCGATGATCAACATTCTGCTGGCGAAAATTTACTTTGAAGCGCTGGTGCCTTCTATTCCGTCGTGGCTGTTCGTAGTGGCGCTGGTGGCCTTTATGACCATCTCCAACCTGCGCAGCATTAAGACCGTGGCGAACTTCAACACCCTTATCGTGATCCTGCAGATGGGCATCGTTGCCGTCATCGTCGGGCTTATCATCTACGGTGTGTCGCATGGCGAAGGCGCAGGCACGCTGACCAGCACTCGTCCGTTCTGGTCTGAAGGTGCGCACGTGGTGCCGATGATCACCGGTGCGACGATCCTCTGCTTCTCGTTCCTGGGCTTCGACGGTATCTCTTCGCTTTCTGAAGAGACCAAAGACGCTGAGCGCGTCATTCCGCGCGCGATTTTCCTCACCGCACTGCTGGGCGGCGTGGTCTTTATCGTGGCCTCTTACTTCCTGCAGCTCTACTTCCCGGATATCTCGCGCTTTAAAGATCCGGACGCGTCGCAGCCGGAAATCATGCTCTACGTTGCGGGTAAAACCTTCCAGTGGGGCGTGCTGATTTTCTCAAGCGTTACCGTACTGGCATCCGGTATGGCGGCACACGCGGGCGTTTCCCGTCTGATGTACGTGATGGGCCGCGACGGCGTCTTCCCGACCCGTTTCTTCGGCTACGTACACCCGAAATGGCGTACTCCGGCATGGAACGTGCTGCTGGTTGGCGCGATTGCGCTGCTGGCGATTAACTTCGATCTGGTCACCGCCACGGCGCTGATCAACTTCGGTGCGCTGGTGGCCTTCACCTTCGTTAACCTGTCGGTGATCTCCCAGTTCTGGATCCGCGAGAAGCGCAACAAAACGCTGAAAGACCACTTCAACTACCTGGTGCTGCCGGTCTGCGGCGCGCTGACGGTCGGTGCGCTGTGGGTTAACCTTGAAGAGAGCTCGATGGTACTGGGCCTCATCTGGGGCGCGATTGGTCTGGTTTACCTGGCCTGCGTGACCCGCAGCTTCCGTAACCCGGTGCCGCAGTACGAAGATATCACTCAGTAAGATCTGCTCAGACAGATAATGAAACCGGAGGCCACGCCTCCGGTTTTTTTTTCGCCTTCGCTCTTCCACCCGCCGCTAATAACAAAACACCCTATGCTAGACCATTTTGTTATTGGTTCCCGCCCGGCTGCTTGTGAATAATTTGCGATCTTGTTTTTCCGGACGCTATTACCGTTATGTTCTCAATGATTGTAAGTGGATTGATCTGCGGCGCGCTGCTCGGCTTTGTGATGCAGCGGGGCCGTTTCTGCCTCACCGGCGGCTTTCGCGATATGTACATCGCGAAAAATAACCGCATGTTTTATGCCCTGCTGATCGCGATTGCGATCCAGAGCGTGGGCGTTTTCGCCCTGATTCAGGCGGGTGTGGTGCAGTATGACGCTGGCGCTTTCCCGTGGCTTGGCACCGTGGTGGGCGGCTATATTTTTGGGCTTGGCATCGTCTACGCAGGCGGTTGTGCGACCGGGACCTGGTATCGCGCCGGGGAAGGGTTGATCGGCAGCTGGATTGCGCTCTTTACCTATATGGTGATGAGCGCGGTAATGCGCTCGCCGAACGCAGCGGGCCTCAACCAGCTGTTGAAAACCTACAGCACCGAGCACAACTCAATTGCCGAGACCTTTGGCTTCTCCGTCTGGCCGCTCGTTGTGCTGCTGGTGGCGGTGACGCTGTGGGTGGTTGCCAAAGAGCTGCGCAAACCGAAGCTGAAAGTCGCCTCACTGCCGCCGCGCAGAACTGGCCTTGCACACATTCTGTTTGAGAAGCGCTGGCATCCGTTTGTCACCGCCGTGCTGATCGGCCTGATTGCGCTGCTGGCGTGGCCGCTGAGCGAAGCCACCGGGCGCATGTTTGGTCTTGGCATCACCTCGCCGACCGCCAATATTCTGCAATTTTTGGTAGTCGGACAAAGCAAGGTGCTGAACTGGGGCGTCTTCCTGGTGCTGGGTATCTTCCTGGGATCGCTGATTGCCGCGAAAGCCAGCCGCGAGTTCCGCGTGCGCGCCGCCGATGCGCAAACCACGCTGCGCAGCGGCTTTGGTGGGCTGCTGATGGGTGTGGGTGCCAGCATGGCGGGCGGCTGCTCCATCGGTAATGGTCTGGTCATGACAGCGATGATGACCTGGCAGGGGTGGATCGGTCTGGTATTTATGATCCTTGGCGTATGGACCGCGTCATGGTTTTTATATGTTCGTCCACAGCGCAAAGCGAAGCTTGCCGCGGCTGTGGCCTAAATAAACAGGAGCTGTTATGGCAGTTAAAAAACTCGATGTGGTAACGCAGGTATGCCCGTTCCCACTGATTGAAGCAAAAGCGGCGCTGGCAGAGATGCACAGCGGCGATGAACTGGTGATTGAGTTCGACTGCACCCAGGCGACGGAAGCGATTCCTCAGTGGGCGGCAGAAGAGGGGCACACCATTACGGATTACCAGCAGGTGGGTGATGCCGCCTGGAGCATCACCGTCCAGAAGGCGTAAGCCGCATGCCCTCCCGCGCACGGGAGGGCAACGTTCAGACAATCTCTTCGGCGTACTGCCACAGCGCTTTCAACAGCGCCTGTTTCTCACTGTCCCCATCATACTGCTGGAACAGCGCCTGCAGCTCTTCGGCATAGCGTTGTAAAAACTCCGGCGTAAAGATCTCGCGGCGATGCGCCAGCCAGCGCTGCTGCTCCTCTTCATCAAGCGTGCCGGGGAAGTTACGCGCCCGGTAGTTAAACAGCAGTTTCTCAATGCGCGCATCGGCAAAGGTGATATCCAGCGCCGGTAAGTTGCGCGGCTCGGTCTCAAGCAGGATTTTCATGGCGGCGCGATCGGCATCGCTGAAAAAGCCGTTGTAGATCTGCGCGTCGACATTCTCTGACGGCACAAACGGCTCCGCTTCGGCGAAGATCGCCAGCACTTTCTCGCGTACCTGCGGATGGTCACGCAGGATCTGTAAATTATCGAGACAGCGCTGGCGGTCGATACCGAGCCGCTCGGCATCCTCTGGCCGCAGCGTGTTGGCCTGCGCCAGCACCGGGCACTTGTTCAGATGCACCAGCTTAACCGGCACCGCCGCGTCATCGCCCAGCTCGCTCTTCGGCGTATAGAGGCGCTCACGCAATGCATCAGCGTCCAGCTCCAGCAGCGGCGACATATCGCCCGCCAGATCGACCATAATCACCGCGTTACGGTTTTCCGGATGCCACGCCAGCGGCGCAACCCAGCTGGTGTTGCCGCGCGCCGCGCCAAACATGCCAGAGACATGCACCAGCGGTTTCATCTGCGGCACATCAATCAGGGTCGCCAGCTTCTGCTTGCTGCGATGGCTATAGAGGTAGGCAAACAGCTTCGGCTGCTTCGCTTTTACCAGCTGCGCCATGGCGATGGTGGCATAGACATCCGCCATCGCATCGTGGGCGTTGCTGTGCTCAATGCCGTTCGCTTTGGTCAGGTGCTCAAGACGGAAGCTCGGCAGACCTTCCTCATTTTCCGGCCAGTTGATCCCCTCCGGGCGCAGAGCGTAGCAGGCGCGCATCACATCCAGCAGATCCCAGCGGGAGTTGTGGTTTTGCCAGCTCCAGGCGTAGGGATCGTAGAAGTTGCGGTAAAAAATATTGCGCGTCACTTCATCATCAAAACGGACGTTGTTGTAACCCACCACGCAGGTATTTGGCACGGTGAAGAGGTCGTGAATGCGTTTAGCAAACGCCGCTTCATTTTCACCTTTGGCGCGCGCCACCTGCGGGGTAATGCCGGTGATCAGCACCGCTTCAGGCTGGGGAAGATAGTCATCGGCGGGTTTGCAGTAGAAGACTTCCGGCTCGCCGATGGTCGTGAAATCGGCATCGGTGCGCAGCGCGGCGAACTGCGCCGGGCGATCCAGCGCGGGGCTGGTTCCGAAGGTCTCGTAATCATGAAAAAGAAATGTCGGGGTTGCCGGGGAATCAGACACCAGAAGCTCATCCTGTCAGAAAGTATGCCGACTATGGTAAACCATCGTCGCCCGTGTGCCGAAGAAAAACCGTGCCAGCTTACGGCGCAACTCGCAAAAACAGGGGCTTAAAAATGATTTATGTCACATTTCTTTGCAATTTTGCCAGGTAACGACACACGAAGTTCCGTACAAAGGACGCCCCTTTCCGATGTATTGAGGATATTTCATTGAAACGCCGTTTGTTTGCTGCTTCATTGTTGGCGGTGAGCGTCCATTGCGCTCAGGCCGACGACCTCCCATTTGCCCCTCAGCCCCCGGTAGTACAGGCCGGATCATGGGTCTTGATGGACTACACCACCGGGCAAATTTTAACTGCGGGGCATGAGCATCAGCAGCGTAATCCGGCGAGTCTCACCAAATTGATGACCGGCTATGTCGTCGATCGCGCCATTGATAGCCATCGCATCAGTGCGGACGACGTGGTTACAGTCGGCAAAGATGCCTGGGCGCAGGGCAACCCGGTGTTTGCCGGCTCGTCACTGATGTTCCTTAAGCCGGGCGACCGCCTGACGGTGCGCGATCTGAGCCGCGGGCTGATTGTCGATTCCGGGAACGACGCCTGCGTGGCGCTGGCGGATCACGTCGCCGGCGGGCAGCCGCAGTTCGTGGCGATGATGAACGACTACGTGCAGAAGCTGAATCTGCGTGATACCCATTTCGAAACGGTACATGGCCTGGATGCGCCGGGGCAGCACAGCTCGGCCTACGATCTGGCGGTGTTATCGCGCGCCATTATTCACGGCGAGCCGGACTTCTATCATATGTACAGCGAAAAAAGCCTGACGTGGAACGGCATCACCCAGCAGAACCGCAACGGGCTGCTGTGGGATAAAAGCCTGAACGTCGATGGGCTAAAGACCGGCCACACCTCCGGCGCGGGCTTTAACCTGATTGCCTCAAGCGTTGATGGTCAACGCCGTTTGATCGCGGTGATCATGGGCGCAGACAGCCCGAAAGGGCGCGAAGAGCAGGCGCGCAAGCTGCTGCACTGGGGTCAGCAGAACTTCGATACGGTTGAGATCCTGCGTAACGGCAAAAAAGTAGGCAGCGAGCGCGTCTGGTATGGCGATAAAGAGCAGATTGCTGTCGGCACCGATGAGGATCGCTGGCTGGTGCTGCCGAAAGCGGAGCTGCAAAACATCAAAGCGAAATATGTGCTGGACAGCAAAGAGCTGGAAGCGCCGCTTGCCGCCCATCAGCGCGTCGGTGAAATCCAGCTTTATGACCGCGATAAAGTGATTGCCAAAATGCCGCTGGTGACGCTGGAGAGCATTGGCAAAGGCGGGCTCTTCTCCCGACTGAGCGACTACCTGCACCATAAAGGGTGACCATCATGCGGGCAGAGTGGCAGGCTTGCGAGTCTGCTCGCATAATTGACGCGTGCGGCAAGCCTGATGGTCGCCGGGTAGATATACTGTACAGACAAACAGTAACGCGCAGGAGGTCACGATGGGCTACAAGGTTAAGCAAGCAGAGCAGCGCCGTATCGCCGGGTTTCATCTGGTGGGGCCGTGGGAAGAGAAGGTGAAGCAGGGCTTCCAGCAGTTGCTGCTGTGGGTCGAGCATAACCAGATCCAGCCGCTGGAGTGGGTCAGCGTCTATTACGATAACCCCGATGAAGTGCCGCCGGAAAAGCTGCGCTGTGATGTCGCCATCACCGTTGAGCGCGACTTCCAGGTGCCTGTTAACAGCGCAGGCGTTATCACCACCGACATTCCCGGCGGCCATTACGCAGTGATGAACGCGCGGGTTTACAACGAAGATTTTGAAGGCAGCTGGAATCTCTTTTTCGACGAGCTGTTGGGTGACACCTCGGTAAAGATTGGTGCCGGTCCCTGTTTTGAGATCTACCAGAACGATGGCAAGGGCGACGGTTTCTGGGATATCGAAATGTATATCCCCGTCGAGCCGAACGCCCACTAACGCCGGGCAGGGTAAAAAAGGTCGCGAGAGTGATGCTGGCGGCCTCTTTTTTTGTCCTGACAGGGTATTGGCAGGAAAAAATACCGCTACAATTGCGCCTTTCTTTTTGACCCGGAGCCTGGCTGTGCGTCGCGACAAATCCCTCAGCCCATTTGAAATTCGACTTTATCGCCACTACCGCGTGGTGCACGGCGTGCGCATCGCGCTGGCGTTTATTCTCACCTTTTTGCTTATCCGCCTGCTCAATGTGCCGGAGGGCACATGGCCGTTGATTACGCTGGTGGTGCTGATGGGGCCTATCTCCTTCTGGGGCAACGTGGTGCCGCGCGCCTTTGAGCGCATCGGCGGCACCATTTTCGGCGCGCTGCTGGGGCTGGTGGCGTTAAAGCTGGAGCTTTACTCTCTGCCGCTGATGCTGCTGTGGTGCGCCGCCGCCATGTTTCTCTGCGGCTGGCTGGCGCTCGGCAAAAAGCCTTACCAGGCGCTGCTGATTGGTATCACCCTTGCGGTCGTCGTGGGTGGGCCAAGCGGCGATATGCATACGGCGCTGTGGCGCGGTGGCGATGTGATTATCGGTTCGCTCCTCGCCATGCTCTTTACCGGCATCTGGCCGCAGCGCGCCTTTTTGCACTGGCGCATTCAGATGGCGAACTACGTCACGGCCTTTAACCGCGTCTACCAGGGCGGTTTCTCACGTAACCTGGTGGAGCGGCCACGGCTGGAAAAGCATCTGCAAAAAATCCTCAACGACGTGGTGAAGATGCGCGGGCTGATTACCCCCGCCTGTAAAGAGACTCATATACAGAAAGCGATCTTCGAGGCTATCCAGACCGTCAGCCGCAATATGGTCTGCATGCTGGAGTTGCAAATCAACGCCCACTGGAGTTCGCGCGCCAGCCACTTCGTGATGATTAACGCCAGCACGCTGCAAGAGACACAGCAGATGACGCAGCAGACGCTGCTCACCATCGCTCACGCGCTCTATGAGGGCAACCCGCAGCCGATCCTGGCGAACACGGAAAAGCTTAACGATATCGTCGCCGAGCTGCGGCAGTTGATTGGCGAACATCAGGGCGATGCGGTGACGGAAACCTCCATTCACGGCTATGTCTGGCTCAGCATGGAGCTGGCGCGCCAGCTGGAGTTGTTATCGCATTTGATCT
>Ga0157369_10000986_pt1 | contig 35988 bp, 35 predicted proteins | sample C25metaG_FD_113461 | JGI IMG/M metagenome (GOLD analysis project Ga0157369, IMG submission 113461) | Corn rhizosphere microbial communities from Kellogg Biological Station, Michigan, USA - C2-5 metaG | ecosystem: Host-associated > Plants > Roots > Rhizosphere > Soil | place: USA: Michigan... | reverse complement strand
TGGGAAGATAGGCGGTAAGGAATGCGTCACCACAGGTTTTGCTGAAATTCATCCAAAAATTCACGTCTTTATTTTCAGAAGGCTTTTGATAATCATAAAAAATTCCACCGATGCCTCTGCGTTCATTGTTTCTGTGTGTGTTTACAAAATAATCGTCACAATTTTTTTTGAATGCAGGGTAGAAAGAAAGATCAAATTCATCGCAGGCATTTTTATAGGTCTGATGAAAATGTTTTGCATCTTCTTCAAATAAATAATAAGGAGTAAGATCCGTGCCGCCGCCAAACCACCGGTCAATCACTTCATCATTTTCATCATACAATTCGAACATCCGATAATTACAATGTACTGTAGGCACGAAGGGATTGAAAGGATGCAACACTAAACTTAATCCGCACGCAAACCATTTTTCTCCATCAATTTTCAATTGCGTTTTCATCGCTTCGGAAACGTTTCCAAAAACCACTGAAGTATTCACGCCACCTTTTTCAAAAACATTTCCCTCGCTGATTACTCTCGTTTTTCCGCCGCCGCCTTCAGGTCGTTGCCATTCATCTTCAATAAATTTTGATTTGCCGTCACTAACTTCTAATGCAGTACAGATGCGGTTTTGTAGTGCTTCAATATATTTTATCCAATCTTCTTTAATATTCATTTTGAGAAGCTTTTTCTAAATTCACCATTCACGATTTACCATTGACCACCTTTCACCGCATCCACAAAAGCCTTTGCATGATCTACAGGAATGTTCGGCGTAATTCCATGTCCCAGATTGACAATGTATTTTTGAATACCAAATTCACTGATCATTTTTTTCACTTCTTTTTTAATGTCGTCTATAGGCAATAATAATTTTGCGGGATCAAAATTTCCCTGCAAAGTTATTTTTTCAGCAGTGAGTTCTCTCGCCATTTTGGGAGAAATACACCAATCAATTCCCAAGGCCGACGCGCTGCTTTCGCTTAAATCTTTCAACGCATACCAGCTTCCTTTTGGAAATAAAATTACCGGTGCATCATCTTGTAAAGCATCAGCAATCTGAATTAAATAAGGTTGCGCAAATCGCTTGAAATCTTCGGGGCTTAAAGACCCTGCCCAGCTATCGAAAACCTGCACCACATTGGCGCCGGCTTTGATTTGCGCTTTTAAATAATGAATGGTTGTATCGGTAATTTTTTTCAACAATTGCTGCGCCAAATCTGGTTGTGTAAAACAAAATTCTTTTGCCTTTTCCCAGGTTTTGCTTCCCTTTCCTTCTACCATATAACAGAGAATTGTCCACGGCGCGCCTGCAAAACCAATCAACGGCACATCACCATTTAATTCCTGTTTGGTGAGCGTCAACGCTTTCATTACATAGTCGAGCTTTTCTTCTACTTTATCAGTAAACAAAGAAATAACGTCTTTTTCTGTTTTGACGACATTTGGCAGCAACGGCCCTTTGCCTTCTTCCATGAGCACCTCAACGCCCATCGCCTGGGGAATTACGAGAATATCAGAAAAAATAATCGCTGCATCCACGCCAATTCTTTTGACCGGTTGCAAAGTAATTTCTGCGGCGAGTTCCGGGGTTTGAACGCGGGTAAAAAAATCGTATTTTTCCCGGAGCGCAATATATTCCGGTAAATATCTTCCCGCCTGGCGCATCATCCAAACCGGTGGCCGTTCTACGTTTTCGCCTCTTAATGCCTTTAATAAAAGATCATTTTTCAATTCGCTCATTTAATCAGTTTTTATTGTGCTGAAATATTTTATTACGTCAGCGATGAGTTTTTGTGTGTCCGGAATTTCCGAAATAACAGTTGTATTATTTGAATGATTTTTTAATTCCGCAGCAGTTGTTTTGCCAATAGCAAAAAGAATTGTTTCAGAATTAATTTTGTTTTTTTCAAAAAAACTTCTGACAGCGCTGGGACTAAAAAATAAAATGCCGTCATATTTTTTTGCAACAGTTTGCGGTGTTTCAATAGTGTTGTAAACTATCAATTCTTCGACATGAATTCGGTTCATTCTTAGTTGTGAAGGCAACAAATCTCTTCTCTGATTTCCGCAAAAAAAAACGATTTGTTTTACAGATTTGTCTTGAATTATTTTTTGAGATAACTCTTCTGCATCCTTTGCCGTGCCTGCAATTAGCGAGTTTGTGAAAATATTTTGGAGATTTTTTTTTGTTGAAGGTTCGATGCAAAATATTTTCCAGTTTGTTTGTGGAGAAACGATTTTGCCCACCGCAGTAACGGCATTAGAACTGGTAAAGATTGCGGTAATATTTTGCGCGGAAAGTTCTTCGATCCGATTTTTTATTGTTGCTGAAATACTGTCTTTTGTTTCAATAAAGCTCATTTCATCAATACCAATATTTTTTTCAGCAGCGCTTCTAATAAAGGAATCGCTGATCTTTTTTGTACTTAATATCTGAACTTTATTTAGCATTCCTGATCGAGTAAATTATTTTTTTTGCTTCTTCATTTTGCAATAATTCTTCTGCCGAAATTATTCCTAGATCATCAGCGTTTTCAATATCAATTTCTTTGTCAATATCAAACATTTCTTTTCCATCTGTGCTGCAAATATTTCCTCTAAAAACAATTTTATCACTTTCAAAAACCGCTAAAGCGCTGATTGGTGTTGAGCATCCGCCTAATAAGGTTTTTAAAAAATCGCGTTCGATTTTTGTACATTTTTCCGTCGCTTCGTCATTTAGCAAATGAGAAGCTTCAAAAGAATCTTCGTCATTTTCCCTGCAAGAAACAGTGATAGCGCCTTGTGCCGGAGCAGGAAGCATCCAGTCCAAATCAATTGAATTTTCCGGGCGAAGATGAATTCTTTCAAGTCCTGCAGCCGCGAAAATGGCGCCGTTCCAATTGTTTTCTTCAATTTTCCTCAAACGTGTATTTACATTGCCACGCAGATTTTCGATTTGATGATCTGGATAACGATGAAGCCATTGTGCTTTTCGACGGGTACTGCTGGTAGCGATGGTGAACCTTGAAAATTGATCATTGAATATTGAAGGTTGAATATTATTCAATTCATTTTCAATGTAATTTTTATGGCCTTTAAATACTAAAATGTCTTTGTAAGACGCGCGCTTCAAAACCGCTGCCTGCCTGATTCCTGAAGCCAGTTGAGTCGGCACATCTTTCATCGAATGAACAGCCAAATCAATTTTATAATTAAGTAAAGCCGCGTCAAGTGTCTTTGTAAAAATTCCCTGCACGCCTATTTCATATAAAGGGGTAACCACATCAACATCGCCTTCACTTTTAATAAATATCAGTTCAGCATCAAAGCCTTGCTGCTTCAGGAGGTTTTGCACACGCGTTGCCTGCCAAACCGCCAACTGACTTTCGCGGGTGCCTATCTTAATTATTGGTTTCATAAAGATAGTTGCTCAATGCAGTGATACATTGGCAACCTTTATCCTTTTTTACTTTTAACTGAATGGCCAGTGAAGATACGGTTTTGTGAATTTTGGCGGGAGATGAGTTTTCAAAATGATACATTTCGTTCATTTGAAAAAGTTGTGATTTTACCATCCTCAAAAGAGGATTATTAAATTGAAGCCTGTGCCATTCCTCTAGGCTTGAGAGGGTATCGTTAATAATTTTTTTTGCTTTCGGGATTTCCGCCTTACGCAATAAAATTGTGTGGTCCATAACAGATGAAACTTCATCTACATTTAAAACAGTGATACCTTCTATCTTTTTAACCGCGGGATCTACATTTTGAGGGACAGAAAGATCAAGAATCAGTCTCGGTTTTCTGCTCGTGAAAAAAGAAGGCAGAACGGAGTAAGTGCCAGAAGCGGAGCTCACTATAATTATATCTGCCTCATTACAAGCTAAATATAAATTTTTGTAAGGCAAGAATTTTGCATTAAACAGTTGCGCCAGCTCATTTGCTTTTTCATCTGTTCTGTTGATAAATGAAATATCAGAAACCGGCAGATAATCTTTCAGATTTTTAGCAACATGATTACCAAATTTTCCTGTTCCTACTAAAAGTATCTTTTTATCAGAAAGATTTTTTATTTTCTCTTTTATAATTTCAATAGCCGCATAAGAAACCGAAACAATTCCTGAACTTAATTTGGTTTTTGTTTTTATTTCTTTTGAAACCTGCAATGAATAATTAATGGCTCTTTCCATAAAACCATCAATACATCCTCGCTCTTTGGCCACATTGGTAGCTTGTTTTAACTGGGACAAAATTTCGTAATCCCCAATTATTTGCGAATCAAGCCCTGACGCCACTTTGAACAAATGTTCAATAGCTTCTAATCCTTGATACGTATAACTATATTTCTGAAAATCTTCTAACTGATTCGAAGTATTTTCACATAACAATTGCGAAAAAATTTCCGGGTTATTGCTAATGCCATAAATTTCTGTCCTGTTGCATGTAGAAAGCGGAAGGCAGCCGGTAATGTTTTTTGCCGCAGCCTGTTTCAAAACATCAATAGTTTGGTCTGCCGAAAGAGAAAATCGGCCACGGATAGCCATATCGCTTTTGCGGTAATTGATGCCAACTATACAAAAACTATTTAAGGAAGTGTGGTATGTATTAGCGAGTTTTGTCATTCGATTGTCGCAAAAATATTTTTAAAATTGTTTTAGTTGGTCATTGTTTAGTCAAAACATCCTGCTTAGCCTGATATAAAAATCAAATATTTACTTAGTTTAAACGCATTCATTTTTTGCGCAAAAGTAATTCCTATCTTTTTCTTCAGCGACTTTTGCATATTAATATTAAGCTCATACTTTATTAATTTCTTTTTTTTCCAATTTCCCAATTCTATGACCCAATAGAAATAGAGGATTAAAAGACTAAAAGGTTACAAATTAAACACATAAAAACTTAAAAATCTCTTCACTGATGAATTTAGTTACAACAAAAAAATATTCAAAGGATTCTTTTATCAGAAGCTACATTTGCATCTAATTAATAAAAATGGCATCTACAAAAACAAAAAAAGGAATAATATTAATAAATCTTGGTTCTCCGGATTCAACAAATATTTCTGATTTAAGAAAATATCTTGATGAATTTTTAATGGATGAAAGGGTTATTGATAAGCCATGGTTGCTGCGGGCCTTATTGGTGAAAGGTATTATTGTTCCTTTCCGTGCTCCCAAATCTGCTGAAGCTTATAAAAAAATCTGGACTGAAGAAGGTTCGCCATTAATTGTTTTTACAAAAAAACTGCAGCATGCATTGCAGGCGAGAGTGGATGAGCCGGTGGAGATTGCAATGCGTTACGGAAATCCAACTGCTGAAGAGGCGTACGCGGCCCTGGAAAAAAGAAGTCCGGAAATTAATGAAGTAATTATTTTACCCCTGTATCCTCACTACGCAATGTCGAGCTATGAGACTGCTGTTGAGCATATGAAGAAAGTTTATAAACAAAAAAAATATCCATTTACTATTTCATTTGTATCGCCTTTTTACGAAAATGATGCTTATCTGAATGCCCTCGCAGCATCCATAAAACCAAGCCTGGAAAAGAATTACGACCATATTTTATTTAGCTATCACGGAGTACCGGCAAGGCATATACGAAAAAGCGATGTAACAGGATGCCATTGCCTGCAAAGCGATACCTGTTGCGAAACCGAATCCCCGGCACACGCGTTTTGCTATCGCCACCAGGTACGGACTACTACAAGGCTTGTTTGTGAGAAGTTAAAAGTTTCTCCTGATAAATACAGCATATCATTTCAGTCAAGATTAGGGAAGGGGTGGCTGGAACCATTTACAGACATCAGGCTTGATGAAATGCCGGGTGAGGGAATAAAAAATTTATTGATTTTATGCCCCGCATTTGTAAGCGATTGCCTTGAAACGTTGGAAGAGATTGCCATGCGCGGCAAAGAAATTTTTATGAACGCAGGCGGCGAGTCATTTATGATGATTCCATGTTTGAATACAAATCCGTTGTGGGTGGATGCGGTTGAACAAATGGTGAATGGGGAGATGACGAGTGATTAGTACATAACGAAGGACTAATAACTAACAACTCATAACTAACTAACAACTTAAAGAATGTATTTCTACATCAAAGCGCTTCATATCATTTTTGTGGTCACCTGGTTTGCGGGCCTTTTCTATATTGTCAGATTATTTGTGTATAGCGCTGAAGCAAATGAAAAACAGGAACCGGAAAGAGGAATCTTGCTAAAGCAATTTTCTATTATGCAAAAGAGGCTATGGTATGGCATCACGTGGCCATCAGCAATTCTTACTTTGATTTTTGGAACATGGATGGGATTTTTATTTGGCAGCCTTCCTTCATGGCTTTTAGTCAAGTTGCTTTTTGTATCGGGATTGTTTATCTATCATCTTTTTTTACACAACATTTTTCGCCAGCAACAAAAACTTAATTTTCGCTGGAATTCGCAACAATTAAGGATTTGGAATGAAGTGGCCACACTTTTTTTAGTAGCGATAGTTATGCTGGCAGTGGTAAAGCAATTGATAAGTTTTATTTGGGGAATCGTGGTTTTGATTGCGATAGGTATCCTGCTTTTTGCTGCAATAAAAATCTATAAGCGATTTCGAAAAGCCTGATAAATTCCTACAACAGCGCATTCGAAATCTGCTCCCATTCATCGTTTAAAGAAAAATCGGGCCTGTTTTTCCCCGCGCGGCGATACCAGTAACCGGCATTTCCAATATCACCTTCTTTGCGATGGAGATATGCGTGAATCCAGGCTGCATTTTCATCATTTACATCCTGGATCAAAACATGCGCTTTTTCCCAATCGCTCTTCGCATCATACCACAATGCCTGTAAATAAATTGAAAGATTTTGTGGTGGTGCATCTTCCGATAATGATTGTTTAAATTCGTGAAGCGTCATATTGCAAATGTAAATAATCTAACTATTGCCAGTAAATAAACAAATTTCTTATTTTTTATTTTCACTGCAACTGTTACTCATTACTATTACTGGTAGCAATCTATTAGGCTATACATCGCAAAGAAGATGTATGCCAACATTATGATGAAAATGAATATTAGTAATTTGAATTAATTAATATTGTGCTAATAATCCATTTATTAAAAACATGGGATTTACTTTAATCATTACCATTATAATTATTAGTTACCTCAGGAAATCTCTCAACATGGCCGAGACTATGGAGAGATGGAATAAAATATTTTGGTGGCTGATTTACGCCGCAATTGCTTTGCTGGTTGTTCATTTTTCTTATGGCGATTCTGACGCGATAACTCAATGGCTTTCTATTATACTGCTATCTGTTGTTATTTACATTATTTATAAAAATGATGAATTTAAGCGCGCTTCGTTTTTTGTGACCGCTTCTGTTCCTTACATCATTATTTCTCTGCTCGTTTATTTTCTTAAGGCGATCAATCCTTCTTTATATAGTAGCTGGAAAACATGGTTAGAAGCGGCCTCTTCATTTTCAGTGATATGGGGATTTGGCACATGGCTTACAAACCGCAGGCAAAGAAAAGAACTTACCAAGGCGCGCGAAAAGGCTATCATCGAAGAAAAAAATAACAAGATAATGGCTGAGATGAAGGCCCAGCTTGAAGTGCAGGTAGCGCAAAGGACTTCAGAACTAACGAGGCAAAAAGAAGAACTTGAGCATGCCTTAATCGAATTAAAATCTACTCAATCGCAATTGATACAGGCGGAAAAGATGGCTTCATTAGGCGAACTTACTGCCGGCATAGCACATGAAATTCAAAACCCTTTGAATTTTGTAAATAATTTTTCGGAAGTAAATAATGAGCTGATAGGCGAGCTTAAAACTGAATGGTCAAAGGCTGAGCCGGAAAGAGATAAAAACCTTGAACAGGAATTACTCAATGATATTACGCAAAATCTTGACAAAATCAATTATCATGGCAAGCGAGCAGACGCAATCGTAAAAGGAATGCTCCAGCATTCGAGGATAAGCACGGGGCAAAAAGATCCGACAGATATTAATGCATTGGCAGATGAATATTTGCGATTAAGCTATCATGGCTTGCGGGCTAAGAACAAAAATTTCAATGCCACACTCAAGACAGACTTTGATACAACGATTGGCGAAATTAATATCGTAGCGCAAGACGTTGGCCGCGTGCTTTTAAACTTAATAAATAATGCATTTTATGCCGTGAATGAAAAATTTCACAGATTAAAGGATGGCAATTCTTATGAGCCCACTGTTTCAGTATCAACACGAAAAATAAATCAAAGTGTCGAAATTATTGTGGAGGATAATGGCGATGGAATGCCACCGGAATTACGGGATAAAATTTTCCAGCCATTTTTTACTACCAAACCCACAGGAGAGGGAACCGGCCTGGGGCTGAGCATCAGCTATGATATCATTAAGACGCACGGCGGCGAAATAAGAGTAGAAAGTTCCCAGGGAAACGGCAGCAAATTTGTTATTACTTTGCCCATAAAATAATTAGGCGCCTTCGATCCATTTTTTAAACTCAGGCGCCACTTGTTGACTTATGATAATTGGCTCCTCCACCGTGGCAATCTCCATTTCTAAAAGTAATTTCACCCTTTGATGAGGCTTAAAACTTTTAATAAAATTCAGATTTACAATCGTCTGCCGGTTAGCTCTGAAAAACAAAGAGCTGTCAAGGTCTTCTTCTATCTCCGTCAACGTTTTGTCTATTGTATATTTTTTTGATTCCTTACTTACGACATATACCAATTTATCCTTCGTAAAAATCATAACAACCTCGCTAAGTCGCAGCGCAATGTGTGCCGTTCCGCTTTTTACAATTATCCGCGTTTTTTTTCGCCCGTCGTAGTGAATTATATTTTCCAATCTATTTAGATTAAATGGATTTTTCATTAATGCCTCTAAGATTTCTACGTTTAAATTTTTATCTGTAAAATAAATTGCACTATCAGGTTCCAATGGTAAATCTTGATTACTGGTTCCATGTTGCTTCGCATCATGCATATCAGAAGCATGGCTGCCAACAACGATTACAGGAATAAAATCTTTGTATTTTGAAAAATCAAAAGAGCCTTCAGAAAGAAATTGAGCATTTGTAAAAGCTTTGCTTTTGTTTGCTTTAGCTGGCAGATATTCAATAAATTTCCCCATCTCAAATCGTTTTTTGTGTTGTAAGTAGAAAAAATTTTCTAAATCACTTATTCTTCTTTTTTTGTTAGACGGTTCAATAGTTTTTTTGTTACAATTTTTTGAATAATTTTTTGGAATCATCTGCTTGAAAGTAAAGCAATGGCATGCCAAAGTTTAATTGGCTGAAAAATGGGGAATTATGAATTTGAAAATAAAAATAAATGTCCGCTTATGATACAGCGGGTATCCGGTTATGAGACAGTAAAAAATTTATCGCCTTAATTCGGGCATTCATTTTAGCTTACTGCTAATATGTATTTCTCTTTAAAGAATGGTTCCTCAAAAATATTTTCAATTTCCCAAATCCGCGGATGAAGCCCGCTCTCATGAATTTCTTTGGTAAGGTCGCCACCCTTAAGACAAATCAGGCCATTTATCTTTTTCGGTTCATGGACCGGGCGCTTATGCAAAAGTGGCTTGCTCCAATACCAAAGATTTTTTAAAGGTGCTACAGCGCGGGAAACAACCACATCAAATTTTTTATCTTGTATATCCTCAGCACGTGTATGCTGAATTGTTATATTATGCAATTCAATTTCCTGGGCGATTGAATAAGCAACTTTTAATTTTTTGTTGATACTATCCACCAGGTGAAAATGGACATCCGGGAAAAATATAGCCAGCGGGATGCCTGGAAATCCGCCTCCCGAGCCGAGATCCATAATTGTATAGCCAGCGGGAAAATTAAACTGTGTGGCAATGGCGAGCGAATGAAGAACATGGTGCTCGTAAAAATGATCCATATCTTTTCTCGATATCACATTTATTTTTTCATTCCAATTACCATACAACTCTTTTAATGCATCCAGTTGCTGAGTTTGTCGTTCTGAAAAATCACTAAAGTATTTTTGAATAAAATTCATATAAGGGAGTAAAATTACTTCTTCGCGGCTTCAATATAGTAAACACAGAAATAGTTGTGATTTTTATTTTGATGTAAATTGCATCTGTTCATTCAATATCAGCGGTTTCTGATAAAATTTAATTGTTGTAATTTAAAACTATTATTATGCCTTCATTTGATATCGTAAGCAAAGTGGACTTGCAAACGCTTGATAACGCAGTTAATACCGCATCCAAAGAAATAAAAAACCGTTTTGATTTTAAGGGCAATCATGTGGTGATTGATTTAAACAAAAAGGACTTTAAAATAAACCTGGAAGCTGACAGTGAAATGAAGCTGGAACAAATTGTTGACGTGCTCATCAGCAAAAGCATGAAGCAAGGCCTCGCCGCTGAAATTTATGATTTAAGCAAAGAGCCATTCCAGAGCGGCAAAATTGTGAAGAAGGAAATCCCTGTACGAAATGGCATTGGCCAGGAGGATGCCAAAAAGATAGTGAAGCTGATAAAGGATGCAAAGTTTAAAGTGCAGGCTTCAATTATGGATGATATTGTAAGGATTTCAGGCAAAAAAATTGATGATTTGCAGGCAGTTATCCAGGCATCAAAAGGGTGGGATCTTGGCCTTGCGCTTCAGTACGTAAATATGAAAAATTAGCTTTTTACTTTTTGCTGATACACTTTATTGTATTAGTTTTGCACACTTAAAAAAAATACATGGAGACTGTAACCAGGAAGCCATGTTAAAAAACAAACAATATGAAAAAAGACATTCATCCTTCAAATTACCGTTTCGTTGTTTTTCGCGATATGAGTAATAATACCATGTTTCTGAGCCGCTCAACTGCTTCTTCTAAAGAAACCGTTCAGTGGGAAGATGGCAAGGAATACCCCGTAATTAAGCTGGAAATTTCAAATACTTCTCACCCGTTTTATACTGGTAAAAATATGCTGGTAGATACAGCAGGGCGTATAGACAAGTTCAGAAAGCGCTACGAGAAAAAGAAATAATTAATTACACTTTGATTTTTTATCCCCCCGTTTTGGGGGATTTTTTTTAATTTCAACTCCTTTTTTTTACACAATACAACTGGCAAATGAAGATTTTGCTTGATGATATTTTCTTTAAGGATTTCTTATTTCCGTTTGGCCAGGTTCGGTCTATAAGTCATACCAGGATTGGAATTTATACAATTTTTGAAAAGTGGCAACACGTTTTTCCAGGAAAAGTGTTTATTGCTTCTGAAAAATTAATTCATGAGTATGAAGAGAATGAATGTGTGAAATATCCGGCGAATTTTATTCCTTCTTATGAATTTTTAAAGCAACTTTCCACGCGCAACGAAAAGCTTTCCTTCACGGCTGATTGTAAAATCCTGGAGCACCCCTGGCAGATTTTTGAGATTAATAATTGGGCGATTAACGAAGATTTTAAAATGGTCACTTCCGGAAGAACATCACAGCTTGTTCCCGAAGGAAATCAAGTAGTTAGTCCTGAAAATATATTCATAGAGCAGGGAGCATCGGTTCAATTTGCCGTTTTAAATGCGGAGGCTGGCCCGGTTTATATTGGCAGAAATGCACAGGTTGAGGAAGGATGCTTATTGCGCGGCCCCATATCAATCGGCGAAGGCAGCCGCATTAAGATGGGCACCAAAATTTACGGGGCCACCACAATTGGCCCTTATTGCCTTGCTGGCGGCGAAATAAAAAATTCTATCATGATGGCCTATTCCAATAAAGGCCACGATGGCTATCTTGGCGATTCTGTAATAGGAGAGTGGTGCAATCTTGGCGCAGGAACCAGCAATTCCAATTTAAAAAATAATGCATCGGCAGTAAAAATCTGGAGTAAGAAGCACAATGAGTTTTTAGTGGCTGGCACAAAATGCGGTTTGCTGATGGGCGATTACAGCCGTTGTGCTATCAACACATCTTTTAATACAGGAACTGTTGTGGGTATATGTTGCAGTATTTTTGGCCGTTCCTTTCCGCCAAAATTTATTGATAATTTTTCATGGGGAGATAAAAGGTATATTTTTGAAAAAGCAGTTTCCGATATTAATAACTGGAAAAAACTGAAAGGCCGGGAAATAACCGAGGCCGAAATTGAATCATTAAAAAATGTTTATTAAAAATTAGAAAAAATGAGAAAACAAATAGCAGCAGCTAATTGGAAAATGAATCTGGGTTTAGAAGAAGCCAATAACCTGTTGGATTCATTGGCGCAGGCAAATATTGAGCTTTCCGGCGATCGCGAAACTGTTTTAGCAGTTCCATTTCCTTATTTGCTTTTGGCGAAAGAAAAATTAAAAGGCAGCAACAATTTCTATGTTGCTGCACAAAACTGTTATACCAAAGAAAACGGCGCATTTACCGGCGAGGTAAGCGCATCAATGCTTAAATCCTGTAATATTGATTATGTGATAATTGGCCATAGTGAAAGGAGAGAATATTTTAATGAAAGCAATTTCATCCTATTTCAGAAGATTGACATTTGTTTAAAAAATAATCTTAAGCCGATTTTTTGTTGCGGTGAATCACTGACAGTGCGGGAGGCTGAAGCCCAAAACCAATATGTAGAAACGCAATTGAAAGAAAGCCTGCTTCACCTGGATGCAAATGAGGTAAGAAACTTTGTAATCGCTTATGAGCCAATCTGGGCGATTGGTACAGGCAAAACTGCTACTGCAGACCAGGCGCAGGAAATGCATGCTTTTATTCGTAAGGTTCTCTCAGAAAAATATGGAGACGATGTGGCGCAAAGTATTTCCATACTTTATGGCGGAAGTGTTAAAGCGGCGAATGCTAAAGAAATTTTCGGCAAACCTGATGTGGATGGCGGCCTGGTTGGCGGCGCTTCATTAAATGCATCAGAATTTATTCAAATCATACAAAGCTTGAAATAGATTCCTGAATGGTGGAGAAATAACAATCATAAAATTGTAAAATTTAATGATTTGTGATGTTTAAATAATGAGTTATAAATAGCCCGTACTACATTTATATCTCAAAATTAAAATATTAAAACATGAAAAAATTAATCATTGCAATTCTCCTTGTTATCGGTTCATTCAGTTTCGTAAGTGCACAAACAGTAAAGAAAACTGAAAAGAAAAAAGCCACTACCACAGCTTCTACCGCTGCGCCTTCTGTGGCTGCTAAATCAACCAAAGTTGAAAAGACCACAGCGCATGTAAAAAAAGACGGTACAGCGGATAAGCGTTTTAAAGAGAATAAGACAAAAGTCACTTCAACTACCGCCCCGATGAAAAAGAATGGCACACCGGATATGAGGTACAAAGCCAACAAGAAAAAATAATAAAATTCTCAAAATCATAAAAAACCGGCCTGCAAACGCGGGCCGGTTTTATTTATTAGTAAAAGAATAAAAAACGTGATTTTTTATTTTAACGGGTTATCCAAATCCGCTTCCACCATTGAAAATGCGTTCAACTTATTCAGATGCAAAATCGTTTTGTTTTGTTTAGATGACCTGTGATACATTGGCTCAAACGCAGCGCCGATAATAATTTCGTCCAGTGTATAGGAAGTGCGGGCGACAACCGTGTTGGAAAACATATCGTCAAACGCTTTTACATAAACCATTATTTCGCCACGCGAATTTTTAAAATCATTTTCAGTAAAATTGTAAAACGGACTTGTCTCTGTAATGGGATGCACAATCGTCCAATTGAGCGTAAGCGAGTTAATGCTGTTATACTCCAGCGAAAGCTGAAAAAATTTATTAACCAGTTTGCCGTCTTCTTCCACAATCAATCCTAACGAAACTTTAGCTTCAGCGTCAGTCAATATTGTATTCTTAAAAGGAGCTAACCTGAACATAATTGCTTTACCCTCATGAAAAGGCGCCAGTAATGCCTTTTCACTAAAGCGCAGGTAAGCCTTTGGCTTTGAAAATCTTCCATACAACAAGCCGGTAACAACCGCCACGCTCAATAACCCAATGAGCGCTTCGAATGAAGAAAACACTCCTGCTAAAAAACCAATCGGGCTTATTCCGCCGTAACCCACAGTAGTAAAGGTTTGACAACTGAAGAAAAAAGATTCGGCAAATTCATCAAACTTAGAGTGAGTCGGAATGCCTGCAAATTCTGTTACGCCTAAAAGAAAATAAATTGTTCCAAATGTGAGGTTAATTAAAAAATAAAAGATCAGTATTGTACCAAAAAATTTCCACCTGGGCATTGTAAGCAGAATATGATAAAAGCTGATTTTCTCAAAATAGCCTAATCCTCTTTTTTCAATATTAGGCTGGCCGTTTTTATTAAGAAACCTTCCCCCATAATCGGATGAGTTGATTCCGAATCCGGTATTAATTTCCGATTTCGCTTTTGGGTTTAATTTTCGGGTCTTAATCATATTATTAAGCTGAAAATGATTTTAATTTTTCATTCGCAATGCGCAAAGTTGTAAAAATTTAGTGTTACCTATTATTTTTATTTTTAGCTTCATTTGCAAAAAAGTTGTAAATTTTTAATCAGCACACCTCCGTACAAACCGCCTTTCAACATGAAAAAACTTTTTCTTTACAAGGTATACCGGCATAGTAAAAAGTTATTTTATTTTTTCCTGGTGTTTACGGTTTTCACCTTAATAGGTAATGCTGCCGGTTTTGAAATAACCCCGTTTTACGTATGGGGCATGTATTCTGAGCGGGAAATTAAACCTGTGTCCTATCAAATTTATAAAGTGACGATAAATGATAAGCGGTTAGATTATTCAACCGGACATTTTGCTGCGAACCGGTTTTTTCTTTTATCGCCGCTCTCTTATTATGAATCGCTAAAAGAATCCGGTGATCCCATGTTTACTTCTTTAAAAGAAAGGCTGGGAAAAAAATACAATTTTTTGGAGCCTTATATTTTTTCGTTTGAAAATTCGTCTCAATCAATAAATGAATTTCCGGTTTGGTACAAAAAATACCTGGAACAAACAACAGGTGAAAAAATTCAAAATCTGAAAGTAGATGTATTAAATGTTTCGTGGCATACAAATGACTCCATAACGGTTAACTCTGTTTATAATCTTATAAATGAATAATAAATTAAGCCAAAAAGATTTTATTGACGCCGACGCTGTATTTCTCTGCAGGATTGTGTTTGTGGTAATTTTGATCGATCTTATTTTTTCGGGTTTTTCAAATACGCTTATTCATCAGCTTCAATCGCCGGTATTAAAATTTCCATATTTGGATCCGGTTTTTTGGCTCATGCATTTTCTGCATATTCCCGAGCTGATTACTTCTAATAAACCTCTTGCATGGTTATGGGATTTTATATTATTCGCTTCTGCTACCGCCATTATTTTTTTCCCCCGTAAAAAATGGCTGATTGCTATTTTTATCGTTTTTTATTTTATCTATTATATCATTTTTAATACTTATGGGGCCCACCATACCCATTCGCTAATTCCATTTTTGTTAACACCAATCGCATTTCTTTTTTCGAAAAAATCTTTTTCATTTGCGTGGCAAGGCTTACGCTATTTTCTACTCTTTTCTTATTCTGCTGCATTCTTTTGGAAATTCATCAGGCTTTCCTGGCTTTACAGCGAACAGGGAATATTAATTCTGAAAAAAAATCTTGCGCCTTATTTGTATTTTAACCCAAACACTTTTTTAGCGTCCGTATATTTTTGGTTTATAAATCATCCGTCACTTCTACAGCTATTGTATGTTACAGGTTTTGTATTGGAAGGATTATTTATTATAGGATTTTTTACAAAAAAATGGGATCCTGTTTTATTTATTATCTCGCTGATTTTGCCGCTGGGATTTTGGTTTATGGCTGATGCGCTTTTTTATGAGATGACCCTCTTTAGCCCAACGTTATTATCGCCATCTGTAATCGCTAAATTACGGGCTATGGTTTCAATACAGTTTGATAAGCAAAAGTAAATTGTTGTGCAACTGTTTGATAATTGAATTTTTTACTTGCTGAAGATGCAATACTTACCTTATCATATTTTTCTAAATTGTCCAGCAGATGATTCATTGATTCTAATAGTTCATTTTCGTTTTCAGAATGAATTAGAATTCCATTCTCATTATTGATTACTTCCCTGATGCCACCTACATCTGATGCAATCACGGGCAGGCCACAGCAGAGCGCTTCCAGGATTACACACGGCAAATTTTCATATCTGCTAAACATTACAAGCGCATCTGCATTCCGTAAATGAGTCGCTACTTCCTGGTAGGAAATTAAGCCTGTAAAAATCACGCACCTTTCATATAAACCATTTTTTTTTGACCATTCAATAATTTCAGAAGAAGGGTTACCTACAATTAGCAATTCAAAATCCTGCCGTTGCTGATATAATTTTTTGATGGAATGCAAAATCCCCCAAATGTTTTTGTGATAGCCCAATGTAGAAATATGTATCAGCCTTTTCTTTTTTTTAGCAATTTGATTTTCAAAATAAAAAAGTGAAGTGTCCACCACATTTGGAATCACCATAAATTGTTTGGCGACACCAAATAATTTATTCATTTTTTCTCCAAGGTCTTTTGTGACAGGCAATGGCAAATTGCAATCATTATAAACTCTCTTTGAAATTTTTTTATAGAGTGCCGGCTTTTGATGAAAACCGTTTTTATTTTCAGGGTAATAGCCTGTCCAGTTTTCACTTAGCACGTAAAGCAACCGATATTTTTTCTTAAGCCATCGTGCAAAAACTCCGGCTTTCATTAATACATTCAAATGAACAATATCAGGCATTCCAAATTCTTCCTGAATCATTTTAAAAATTTTTTTGTGCAATCGGAAACTCAAATAATTGGAATGTATTTTTTCTAAAAAACCACTTTTGAATTTTGAATAAGGATAGTATCCGCGGAACGAAATTAAATTTCCGGTTATTTCTTTGTTTACTGTTGTTTTACCATTTTTTATAGACGGATCTTTAACCACATACACAACAAAAACTTTATGAAAAAGGCTTATTGCTCTTGCGTGTCGTTCAATAAAATCGCCGTCAAAAGCATCCACCCTGGAAGGATACCAACTTGCAAGAAATAATACTTTATACATTCGTTTTTATTTACCCGACAAAAGACTTTTTATCCGGCTGAAATCTTTTTTCCTGAAAATCAATAGTTCTTTAAAATTGCTTTTAGATAACCTGGAAAATACATATAACGAGCTGATGCCGCTTAGTGCATACCCAATACAACTCGCTGCTGCCGCGCCTTCCATGCCATACGCCGGCACCAAAATCCAATCGCCAATAAATATAGTAAAGAAACAAAAAAAAGATATTTTTAAATTGATATCCTGGCGATTGATTCCGGCAAAATAAGCGGCGAGAATGGTTGTTAAGGTAAAAATAATTACCCCAGGCAAAAGGATGATGAAAGGATATATGGTGTCGCTAAAATCGATGCCAAAAAGAAATGGAATAAAGAAAGGAGCGAGAATGCACAATAGAACTGCCATCACCATATATCCGCTGAATTGCAAACGCAAAATGGTTTTTACCTTTTCTGCAATTTCTTCAGAAGAGGCTACAGTGAAGGGAATAATCACGGCCGCTATTGTCATAGGAAGTAGCCACAATACCTGGTTGAGTTTGGAAGCCAACGCATAAAGGCCCAGTTCATCTTTTGACCTGTAGACATTCACAAACCAATAATCCATTCTGTATGCAAGAAACTGGAAGAGGTTTGAAAGAAATGCAATTCCGGCATACATGAAAATTAACCTGAGCTCTTTTAATTTCAAAACATCTGCATAAAAACTGAAATTAATTTTCTTTAATAATACTATGAGATAAAAAATTGATTGAAGGGCCGTTAGTGATATGAAGATTTTTATAATAAAAATCGTGTAGGCTATACTGTTACCCTGATTTTGAAAAAGCAAATAACCGAAAACGAGCAGGAAAATAAAATTGCTGGCGGCAGTAAGCAGGTTCAGTGTATCAAACCATTTATTACCTGTAAATATTGCGGAGACATAGCCGTTTAATAAAACAGAAAACAAATAAAAGCAGCCCCAGAAGGACATTTCAGCGGAATGAATGTCGCTAAACAACGAGATTTTAAAAGCAGAAGTGAAAATTATTTCCGCAATTATTATAATGACGGTTTGTATCAGTAATATTAAAAATGAAGAATTTATAAGTGTGACCGGCGGAAAAATTTTTTTTGCAGAATAATAAACCAATCCCGAATTGAAACCAAAACTCACTACCAGCGTTATGATGGCAGCGTTGGTAATAAATAAAGAATATATGCCATTGCCTTCTGTTCCCAAAAGCCGCACGATGACAACCGTAATTCCGAAAGACAGAAAGACATTCAGTCCTTTGTAAAGAATATTTTTTATGAGTTCTTTCTTAAAATTCATTAAGGTCAAAATTGACGAATATTTTTTCTAAAAAATGTCTTTTTAATAATATCTGCATTGCTTATTCAAAAAAGATAAAAAAATCAGCCGGGCGCTTGTTCCCGGGCGTTTTTAATTAAGCAACAATTATGATAAAGACTGTTTAAATTATAATTTGATCCCTGCCGTTTTGTTACCTTTGCTGCGTTTTTTTAAAGACTATTTTTTGGTAAATGAAGAACATCAGAAATTTTTGTATCATCGCACATATTGACCATGGTAAAAGTACGCTGGCCGATCGGTTGCTTGAATTTACACATACGGTTAACGACCGTGAAATGCAAGCGCAGGTATTGGACAACATGGATCTTGAGAGAGAAAAGGGAATAACAATTAAGAGCCATGCCATCCAAATCAATTATAATTTTGAAGGCCAGGAATATATTTTAAACCTTATTGACACTCCCGGCCATGTGGATTTCAGTTATGAAGTGAGCCGCGCATTAGCTGCCTGTGAAGGCGCCTTGCTTTTGGTGGACGCCACACAAGGTATCCAGGCGCAAACCATTTCAAATTTATACCTGGCAATTGACAATGATCTTGAAATTATCCCCGTTCTCAACAAAATTGACATGGATGGCGCAATGATCGCCGAAGTTGAAGACCAGATTATTGAGCTGATTGGGTGCAAAAATGAAGACATTTTGCACGCCAGCGCCAAAACAGGTGTGGGCATAGAAGAAATTCTGAAGGCAATCATAAAGAGAATCCCTTCTCCTGAGGGCAATCCTGATGCGCCGTTGCAGGCTTTAATTTTCGACAGCGTGTTTAATAGTTTCCGGGGCATAATAGTCTATTATCGTGTGTTCAATGGGGTGCTGAGAAAAAATGATAAAATTAAATTTTCAAATACAGGTAAAGAGTATAATGCGGATGAGGTGGGCATTTTGAAAATAGGTATGATGGCAAAAAATGAGGTGAAAGCAGGAGATGTGGGCTATGTGATTACCGGTATTAAAAATGCCAAAGAAGTAAAAGTGGGAGACACCATCACAACGACAGCCAATCCGTGCAAGGAATCAATTAAAGGTTTTGAAGAAGTAAAGCCGATGGTGTTTGCAGGAATTTTTCCGGTAAATACTGACGAGTTTGAAGAGTTGCGCGACTGTATGGAGAAGCTCCAACTTAATGATGCGTCACTTACTTTTGAGCTGGAAACTTCACAGGCATTGGGTTTTGGCTTTCGCTGCGGATTTCTTGGAATGCTTCACATGGAAATTATCCAGGAAAGGCTGGAAAGGGAATTTAATCAAACAGTAATCACTACAGTGCCTAACGTAGGTTTTTTTGCCTACACTACCAAAGGAGAAAAAATTACTGTCAATAACCCGACACAAATGCCGGACCCGAGCCGAATCGAAAAGATAGAGGAACCATATATCAAAGCGCAAATCATTACAAAACCGGATTACATTGGAAATATTATGTCGCTTTGCATTGGCAAAAGAGGGATACTGACCAATCAAACATACCTCACACCAACGCGCGTGGAGCTTAGCTTTGAAATGCCTTTGACCGAGATCGTGTTCGATTTTTATGACCGTTTAAAAAGTGTGACACGCGGCTATGCTTCTTTTGATTATCATCCTATCGGTTATCGGGAAAGCGATATTGTGAAAATGGATATTTTATTAAACGGGGAAAAAGTAGATGCGCTTAGCTCATTAATTCACAGAAGCAGATCGCAGGAATTTGGAAGAAAGCTTTGTGAAAAGCTGAAAGAACTGGTACCCCGGCAGCAATTCCAGATCGCCATCCAGGCTGCCATTGGCGCAAAAATTATTTCACGCGAAAACATAAGCGCGATTAGAAAAGATGTGACTGCAAAATGCTACGGTGGCGACATAAGCCGCAAACGAAAGTTATTGGAAAAGCAAAAAGAAGGTAAAAAAAGGATGAAGCAGATTGGTAATGTGGAAGTACCACAGGAAGCTTTCCTCGCAGTTTTAAAACTTGATGAATAGACTGATGAATAAAATGTCTGTCGCAAACACATAAATAATTGTTACAAGCAAATTTTTTTACAATTTTCAAATCTAATATTGCCCAGTCCGTATGTACGGGGATTTGGATTAATTAAGAAAAAAATATTACTTTTCGAAAAATTTGCTTATGTCCGAAATCTCTTTGAATAAAGAAATGAATATAGAGGTGAATGTCCGCCTGATTCGTAAGGGTAATGATGAGCCATTATCAGGAAACGAATTTAAAGTTCGTTTATACGATAAGGATATTTTCAACGATGATTTTTTGGGAGAAAGCATTCCGGACGAAGATGGATTAGCTAGGTTTGTTTTTTCGCAGAAAGATTTTTCAAAACCTGTTCAACTGGATACCAAACCTGATTTTTATTTTGTTGTTTATAAAAACAATTTACAGATTTTTAAAAGCAAAGTGATGTCCAACCTTGACCTTTCCGATGTTGAAGAATTTGTAATGAAAGAAGGCGAGGTGATTGACCTCGGCACTTTTTTGATAGATGCAGACTAATTCAGAGTTCTTTCATGATATCTGCAAATAACTCGTAAGAATAAAGCTTTGCTTTCTGGTCATAAATGTTTGAAATAATCATTATCTCATCCATACCTGTTTTTTCCAAAAGAATTTTCAGCCTTGCTTTTATAGTGGCAGGGCTTCCGATTAGAGAGAGCTGCAACATTTGCTTCGCCGCTTCCTCTTCATATTCTGTCCATATCTCATTCATGTTATCCACCGGAGGTTGTAAACGTGTACGCCTTCCTGTTATGATGCCGATAAACATTTGATACAATGATGTGGCGAGACGCGTAGCTTCTTCATCTGTATCAGCTGCTATTACATTTACGCAAGGCATTACGTAAGCTTGCTTCAGCGTCGTGGATGGCCTGAAAATTCTCCTGTAAATTTCAATGGCCGCATAAAATTGAGCAGGTGCAAAATGACTTGCAAAAGCATAAGGAAGCCCTAAATACCCCGCCAGTTGAGCGCTGTCAGTGCTGGAACCCAGTATCCATAAAGGAATATCCTGCCCTTCGCCGGGAATCGCTCTTACTTTAGAATTAAAATTTTCTTTTGAAAAAAAAGTCTGCAGCTTCAAAATATTTTGCGGAAAATCTTCCGCTGTATTTAATCTCGTGCCTCTCAGTTCCATTGCTGTAAGCTGGTCGGTGCCTGGCGCCCGCCCTAATCCCAAATCAATTCTTCCGGGAAAAATAGATTCTAAAGTCCCAAACTGTTCGGCAACAGCAAGTGGCGCATGATTAGGCAGCATAATCCCACCAGAGCCAATCCGCATAGTAGACGTGCCACCTGCAATATAGCCTATAAGTATAGACGTTGCCGAACTTGCAACGCTGATCATGTTATGATGTTCTGAAAGCCAATATCGGTTATAACCCAGCTTTTCTGCATGTTGTGCACGTTCCAGGCTTTTCGAAAAAGTTTCTTTTAGCGAAGCTCCTTCAGTAACGGTAGCAAGGTCTAAAACAGAATAGGGTATTCTTGATGATAAATGATTCATGGTATTTCTAAGGTATCAAAGATCCTTAAAAGTTGATTAAGGAACAGAAATTAATTTTAAGGGGTACCCATACTTTTTTTATGCGACTATTATTGCATTGCCGTTTCTCAAAAAAAATATCTAATCCAGATTATAGAAATCGAAAAATAAAAATCTCCAATTTTTGTTCGTTTATTGATCAGGGTTTATGGAAATGAAATAAATTGTGCCATAAATAATTTGTATACCTATTGGTTCATTATTTTTAAATATGGCACATTTTTTATTTCTATAATATTCAAAATAATTTAGCATGAAAAATTTTATAATGATCTTAGCTGGCATATTTCTATTGTCGGGCTGTGTAGCTAAAAGGTATTTGTTGCAGTCACAACAGGAAACGGCATCTTTAAGATCCGACAGTACTGACCTGGCCAACAGCAATTCAAAACTTCGCCAAAACATTTCTTCTTTAAATGATCAGGTAGCATCTCTGCAAAAAAATATAGACGACCTTACTGCAAAAGTTTCAGATCTTAAATCGCAGAATAGCCAGTTAGGCCAACAAACTGCCGAACAGCAAAATAAATTATCCCAGAGCGAGCAAAGCCTGCAGCAACAAAAACAAAAATTAGAACAATTACAAAGTTTGCTGAATCAACAAAAGCAGGCATCAGAAGAATTAAAAAATAAAATGTCAGAAGCATTAAAAGGCTTTAATTCAAATGAGCTCTCGGTGTATAATAAAGATGGAAAAGTTTATGTAAGCCTTTCTGAACAACTATTGTTTCCCTCAGGAAGCGCGGTTGTTAATCCAAAAGGAGTGGATGCATTGTCGAAGCTTGCAGCGGTTTTGAATTTAAATAATGATGTGGCTGTAAATATTGAAGGCCATACAGACAGCATCCCGATTCGTGGCCGCTACCAGGACAATTGGGATTTAAGTACCGCACGGGCAAATGCAATTGTTCGTATTCTTGTGAATAATTATAAAGTTGATCCTACACGGGTAATCTCATCCGGACATAGTTTTTATGAGCCTGTAGCCTCTAATTCCACTCCTGATGGCAGAGCCAAAAACCGCCGCACAGATATTATTCTTTCCCCAAAATTAGACGAAATGTATAAGCTGTTAGGCATGTAACAATCCTTTCAAAGCAGCTACCAATAAGCTTTTACGAACAATCCTTTTATGGAAATGCCTCAACATTGGGGCATTTTTTTATGTGCATGATAGTCAATTCCCACCTCCACCAGTGAAAATATTTTGCTAAAATTTATAACATTTATGAGCTATTTACGTTAGCTAATTCAAATCTTTTGCAAAAACCTAAATGAATTTTATGAGAAAAATATTTTTTACACTTACTATTCTTCAATCAATTACAGGCTCAACCCAGCCGTTAGTATCTTTAAAAAAATCGCCTAATACTTTGAAACCAGTTGTAGAGCAGGTAGCCCGTGATTTCTATCAAAATTTTAATAGTATAAAAGGTGATACGATTAATCAATCTGAAGAAACTATTGAGTTCGCCAGCAGAATCGCACCGGCAGATGCAATATCCACCTCTATTACAAAATATTTACAACCTTATTCATATACATGGGAGGCCACCATGTTCAAAACAGAAAATTATGAAGAGGCTGTTGAAAAATATAAAATTTATTACCGGCAGTTAAATGGATCTAAACTCACCTTTTATGATAAAACTTCATACAACCTTTCAGGAGATTACGATGCGCCTGATGAAGGCAGGGCCTTTGCTTCAAGCATTTTGCAATTAAATCCTTCCAATAATGATCTTCAATTTTTTAAAGTTGAAATAGGGCTTTCTTATTCGTTACCTGAATGGACAGTTAAAGTGATGATCTACGAAAAGATAGCAGATGATAAAATAAGACCAACGATTGAAGTTCCCATCCGATGATTGATTTCGCTAAGACCCTAAGCTGAAAATTTGGTTTAAATTGCTGTCCTTAAAAAATTCATTTATATGACTTCAAGAAGACGGTTTATTCAATCAACAGGGTTGGCAGCAACAGCTTTACTATTTCAAAACACAAAGGCTTTCCCTACCGGTGCCAACGAGTTTATTTCAAAAAGGCCTGTGCTTGCTGACAGAAAATTTACAAGTGAGGCCGTAGAAGCAACAATTACAGCAGTTAAAAAGCAAATAGCTGATCCGGAATTAGCCTGGTTGTTTGAAAATTGTTTCCCAAATACTTTAGACACCACCGTTGATTTTGAAATGATTGACGGCAAACCCGATACTTACGTAATCACCGGCGATATTGATGCCATGTGGCTTCGGGACAGCACTGCGCAAGTGTGGCCCTACCTTCCTTTGGTGAAAAATGATAAACATTTGCAGCAACTGATAGCAGGCGTAATTAACCGCCAGGTGAAATGTATCCATCTTGACAGATATGCAAATGCATTTTATAAAGACCCGAACAAAATCAGTGAATGGAAAAGTGATATTACTGAAATGAAACCCGGGGTGCACGAAAGAAAATGGGAGATTGATTCTCTTTGTTATCCTGTAAGACTGGCGCATCAATACTGGAAAGATACCGGCGATACTGCTCCGTTTGATAAAGCTTGGGAAGAATCTATTGAGCTTATTTTAAAAACTTTTATTGAACAGCAACGCAAAAATGGAAAAGGCCCATATTCTTTTCAAAGGACTACTGCATGGGCTACAGATGGCGTGCCGCTTAGCGGCTATGGGTATCCGGTGAAGCCAATAGGCCTTATCTGTTCGATGTTTCGGCCGAGCGATGATGCTACAATTTTTCCTTTTTTAATTCCTTCCAATTTTTTTGCTGTAGTCAGCTTAAGAAATGCAGCTGAAATGCTAAATAGTATTTCAAAAAATAAGCAACTGGCGGAAAAGTGTAATGCTCTTGCCAATGAAGTAAATGATGCGCTGAAAAAATATGCCGTTATTAATTCGTCGCAGGCAGGAAAAATTTACGGATATGAGATAAATGGATTTGGAAGTTTTAACCTGATGGATGACGCTAATATTCCAAGCCTGCTGTCATTGCCTTATCTGAATGCAGTACCCGAAAACGATATGTTGTATCAGAGTACAAGAAAGTTTGTGCTTTCAAAAAATAATCCCTTCTTCTTTAAAGGAACCGCCGGTGAAGGTATTGGTGGCCCTCATGCAGGCATGGATATGATTTGGCCAATAAGCATCATAATGCGCGGGCTTACGAGCAACAATGAACCTGAAGTAAAACAATGCATGAAAATGTTGATAAAATCTAATGCCGGCACGGGTTTCATGCACGAATCTTTTAATAAAAATGATGCTTCCAATTTTACAAGAAAATGGTTTGCCTGGGCAAATACTCTCTTTGGAGAATTTGTGATTCATACTTCTCAAAAATATCCTTCAATTATCAGGACAAAATTTTAACGGTAATGGCTACACGAAAAATTCATTTCTTCCACGAAAATTTATTTGAATATTTTATGGAGCATTTGTGCGTAACCTGAACATATAAATTTCAAAATAAAAAATCAATTTATTTATTCCTTTACTATCTTCTGACAAACAGTTATTTGATTTTTTTTAAACGGTTTGTCTCTTACCTGCACATTGCCTTACTTTCGTGTTATAAACGATTCAAAAATGCGTAGATATTTATTATTTTTCTTCTTATTTTCTTTTTCACATTCTGCATTTTCCCAGGCGCCTGAGCCATTCAATTCTGAACGGATTTTTCAGGAAATAAAAAAACTAAACGTGCTTGGTTCTGTATTGTATGTTGCGGCGCATCCGGACGATGAGAATACAAGGTTATTGGCTTTCCTCGCGAATGGGAAACTATACCGGACCGGATACCTGAGCATGACACGCGGTGATGGCGGGCAGAATCTGATCGGCGATGAACAGGGGAGTGCGCTGGGTTTGATTAGAACGCAGGAATTGCTTGCCGCCCGAAGAATTGATGGTGCAGAACAATTTTTTACCCGTGCCTTTGATTTTGGTTTTACAAAAAGTCCTGTTGAAACTTTTCAATTTTGGAACGAACAAAAAATTCTGAGCGATGTAGTTTGGGTGATTAGAAAATTCCAGCCTGATGTAATTATCACCCGGTTTCCTACAACGGGCGAAGGCGGCCATGGACATCACACGGCTTCAGCAATTTTAGCCGGTGAAGCCTTTGAAGCTGCGGCTGATTCTTCAAAATTTCCTGAGCAATTTAAATACGGAGTAAAACCATGGCAGGCTAAACGTGTATTATGGAATACATTCAATTTTGGAAGCGTCAATACCGAAAGCCCTGATCAATTTAAAATAGATGTGGGTGGTTATAATCCGCTTCTTGGAGAAAGCTATGGCGAAATAGCCGCCAAAAGCCGCAGCCAGCACAAGACTCAGGGTTTTGGAGTGCCTTCTTCCCGCGGCACACAGCTTGAATATTTTAAAACAATCAAAGGAACGAGTCCGCAGGAAACATTAATGGACGGCGTAAACACAACGTGGCAGAGAATTAATGAGCAACAGATTGGCGACTTGATACAGAAGCTGATGAACGAATATTCTTTTCAGGAACCTCAAAAATCGCTGCCGGGGCTTTTAGATATTTACAAATCAATTGCTGCCATGCCACAAGGGTATTGGCGCGATCAAAAGCTGGAACAAGTAAAGCAAATAATGAAGGAATGTATTGGCCTGTATATGGAAGCCACTACCAATACAATGTTTGCTGTGCAGGGCGAACCGCTTCATCTAAATTTTGTTGCAGATAAGCGGCTTGGCGGAGATGTAAGCATTTCTTCTATTGTGATTCGTGGAAAAGAATTTTCTTTTAACGATCAATTGCCTTTGGATGAAAACGTTTCGCATTCTGTCACCATTCAAATTCCTCCAGATGCTAAAATATCGCAACCGTATTGGCTGGTAGAACCGATGAACAGAGGCTCATACAACGTTTCAGATCAAACTTTGATTGGCAAACCTGAAAACGATCCGCAATCAGCCGAAGTGAAATTATCAATCAACGGACAGGAATTAACCTATACGCTTCCTATTCGTTTTAAATCAAACGACCCTGTAAAGGGCGAAACTTATGAGCCTCTTTTTGTTGTTCCGAAGGTGGAAATAAAATCCAATCCTGAACTGGCGCTGGCGATTAACGACAAGCCTGTTGATATTAACGTAAAAGCATTCAGCAATAGCGGTTCACAAAATGATTTTACTCTGCAAGAAGAACATTCTGAAAATGTGCTTCAAACCAAGAAGGATGGCGATTCTTTTTACTCAATAAAAAATCCTTTGCAAAAAAATACCGAAGTCATCAATTGGAGTGCTTCAGTTGGGAATGAAAAGTACAATCAATATAAGACAATCATTGAATATCCGCATATTCCAAGTATTATCTATTTTAAGAAAGCAAGTTCAGACCTGGTTTCTATTCCGTTAAAAATATCCGGAAAGAAAGTTGGATACATTCCGGGCGCGGGTGATAAAGTGCCGGAAGCGCTGCAGAAGATGGGGTATGAAGTTTCGATTCTTTCATCAAAAGATATTACTGCAAACAATTTGAAACAATACGATGCGATTGTCACCGGCGTAAGAGCATATAATATTTTTCAATGGTTAAATGACGCTTATAATACATTAATGAATTATGTAAAAGATGGCGGTGTTTTATTGGTGCAATACAACACGAATAATAATATCGGGCCGATAAAGGCAAAAATTGGCCCTTATCCTTTTACCATTACTCGTACGAGAGTGACTGATGAAAATGCCGATGTGAAATTTATTGACCGTGATAACAGTTTACTGAATTATCCGAACAAAATCACTGAGAAAGATTTTGACAACTGGATACAGGAACGCAGCACTTACCAGGCCGATGATTTTGAAAAAAATTATAAGGCGCTGTTCGCGATGAACGACGCCAATGAATCGCCTTCTGACGGCAGTTTGATTTATACCAATTATGGTAAAGGAAGATTCGTATATTCAGGCCTGGTTTTTTTCAGAGAGTTACCGGCTGGTGTTCCCGGCGCTTACAGGTTATTTGCAAACCTGCTTGCAAAGCCCGGAACCAAATAAATTATTACAAACCTAAAATTTTCTTCTGTGCAGAAGCGTGAAAACAGATACTGGAACATATTGTACCTGTTGGTATTTGCCTTCCTTGTGTTGCAGATTGTATTTTATTATTTCATCACCATTTATTTTGAATAGGAAAATTAATTGAAAATAAAAATCAGCATTATTTGCTGGTTTACTATAAAAAGAAAGTTCCGGCTTTTGTAAATATCATTCCTTAAAAGATAGCGATATGAGTTACCAGGATTGGATTGTACTTGTTGTAACCCTGACTTGTATCATTATGTATGGTGTTTACAAAAGCAGATCAACAAAGAATCTTGATGGATATTTTTTAAGCAACAGAGATATGCCCTGGTATCTCGTTTTGCTAAGCATAATGGGCACACAGGCGAGCGCCATCACTTTCATCAGCGCTCCCGGCCAGGCCTATACCGATGGAATGCGCTTTGTTCAGTATTACTTTGGATTGCCATTGGCAATGATTGTAATTTGTATCGTGTTTGTTCCCGTATTCAACAACTTAAAAATTTATACGGCTTATGAATTTTTGGAAAAGCGATTTGATTTAAAAGCCCGCACACTTACTTCTTTTCTTTTTCAAATTTCAAGAGGACTATCTACCGGCATAAGCATTTATGCACCTTCATTAATATTGAGTTCGCTTTTAGGCTGGAATATTTATTACACCAATATCATTATGGGCGGCATGCTCATTATATATACTGTAAGCGGAGGAGCACGGGCCGTGGCTCACACACAAAAGTTGCAATTGATTATTGTTATAATAGGAATGGGAATAGCCGCGTATATGGTGGTGCGCTTAATGCCTGATAATATTGGTTTCCTGGAGTCTTTGCACATTGGCGGAAAAAATGGCAAGATGAATGTTATCACTTCCGGCAATACAACAAACGGATTTGACTGGAAAGATAAATACAATATCTGGAGTGGTATCATCGGCGGATTCTTTTTAGCTCTTTCCTACTTTGGAACCGATCAAAGCCAGGTGGGGCGCTATCTTACGGCAAAAAATAACAGGCAGGGAAAATTAGGATTGTTATTGAATGGCATTGTAAAAGTGCCTATGCAATTTTTAATTCTGCTGTTAGGTGTATTGGTTTTTTCATTTTACCAATATCATAAAGCCCCGGTATATTTCAATGAAACGCAGGCGAATCGCGCGAAAAAGACAGTTTACAAAAATGATTTAATTAATCTTGAGAAGCAATATGAATTAATTGCTGCGACAGATAATATTCAAAAAGAAAAAATTAAAAAAGAATATAAAGCCGTTTTAGCACAAGCATTGCCTCATGAGGATTTGAATGACACCAATTATATTTTCCTTCATTTTGTCATTGACTACTTACCAAAAGGCTTGGTGGGCCTGCTGATTGCGGTAATATTTCTTGCCGCTTGGGGAAGCATCGCCGCCGCACTCAACGCGCTTTCTTCGTGCACGGTGGTGGATATTCATAAAAGATTAATAAATAAAAATCTGACCGAGCAACAGGATTACCGCGTTTCTAAATTCTATACTTTTTGTTGGGGAATATTTTGTATTCTGGTTGCCATGTTTGCCAGCAACCTGGGGAACAGTTTAATAGAGACTGTAAACATCCTGGGTTCTCTTTTCTACGGTGTAATTCTCGGAATATTTTTAATTGCTTTCTGGTTTAAACAAATTAAAGCAAATGCACTTTTTTATGCGGCGTTGATAGCGGAAATATTTGTGATTCTTATTTATCTGTCTGATAAAATTTCGTTTCTCTGGTTAAATGCGATTGGCGCTGTGCTGGTGATTATTTTTGGTTACATTTTGCAGTTTTTTATGAAAACTTCGAAGTCGCCAAACGCCTGAAGCTATTCAAAATAGATTTTTACGGTTTGATAAAGCAGTCGGTTCTGCATGTATTGGGTTTGCATATTTGTTTTTTCCGTGTATCCTTCAAGCCCAAAAAGGCCCGCAGCATTTCCTTTATTAACAGCTATTTCAAGGTAATTTGCTGAATTAAAAAAAGCCAGCTTCTCACTCTCATGCACATCGGCGTATGTTTCACTGATTTTTTCAATGATTTCATCCCTTTTAAAAACTATTTTAAAGCTTCGCCCACGGCGCTGCTCCTCAAACTCTTCCTTTGTAATATTGATAATTACATTTTCAAAGTTGTCGATGAATATGATCTGGCCTTCAATAAATTTTTCTCCACGTAGAGGCCGTAAAGGATTTTTTACTTCAATTGAAACTTCAGGGTCGCCACACTCTTCAAATGGTTTTCCATCAAGGATGCTTTGATAGGCTTTCGCAAAAACGTTGACGAAATTTAAAGTATTTTTTTGTTTGGAACTATCCAGCGGAAGCGCGATAATTTTTTGCGGCGTTTCTTCCAGAATCATCGTGATTAACCCATTGTCAGCACAACCAATGTATTGGTCGTCATGTTTTATCAGCAAAAGATGATCTGCTTTTTTATCAAAAAGATTTACCATCACAATATGAAAAGTTTCAGGTGGAAAATTTTTGATGGCATTTCTGCAAACGTAAGCGGCCTGCGGATAATTAAAGGGAGAAAGCTCGTGCGAAATATCAAAAATTCTAAATTCCGAATTTGTTTTTAATAGTTGTCCTTTAACCGCCCCTGTTAAAAAATCCTGGCGACCAATATCCGATGTAAGAGTAATTAAAGCCATTCAAAATTTAGTTGATAATTTGATGCTAAACTGAAATAAAATTCCATATAAACCGGGATTTTATTTTATCATTTTGTCATTTTTAAAATACATCTTTCTGATGATTTTATCCGCAAGGCGTGGAAAGAATTTATTCATTAAAACAGCTTCCTTTCCCTGGAAGGTTAATATCAATGTACGCTTTCTTTTTTCGATGGCGTTTACGATATGGCCCGCGCACTCTTCTGCCGTCATAATTTTACCTTCATCTTCCCTCGAATCCAATACCGGTTTTCCATCTTCGCCCAATGCCGCATATCTCGTATTGGAGGCAGTAAAACCAGGAGCTACCCACATTACGTTTACGCCGGTATTCAATAATTCGGTTCTTATCGTTTCCATCCACCGGATAACAGCCGCTTTGCTGGCGCTATAACCACTTCTGCCTGGCAACCCTCTGTAACCCGCTATCGAGGCTGTTCCCACGATGGCGCCTTTACTTTCGATAATTGCATTTAACGCATATTTAGTACAACAGACCGTGCCCCAAAAATTAACGTCCATTACTTTTCTAAGTGTGGCCAAATCTGTGTCTTTAAAAAGAGCCCTCATAGATATGCCTGCATTATTTATCAGCACATCGATTTTTTTAAATTCTTCTAATGTTCTTTCAATAAAATTTTTACAATCTTCTTCTATGCTAACATCAGCCACCATAGTAAATAAAGGTTTTCCCGGAAATTCTTTTTTTAATTGAGCCAGTTTTTCCTCAGTACGGGAGCATGTTGCTACTTTAGCATTTTTGTTTAAAAAAATAGCTACCAACGCTTTTCCAATTCCATCAGTTCCGCCTGTGATGACTATAACCCTATCTTCAAACATGAGCTCTCATTTTCGACAAAAATAGGAGAGAAGCAAGGAGGAGAAAAATTAAATATAAATAAGATTTTACGGCTGAAGTTCATGGTGCTGTCAAAGTTCATTTGCGAAGCAGCCAGAATTCCATAAATATCCCGTTGATTTCTTTCATAATAACCAAACAAACTTTTTAATTAAATAGTAAAGCAATAAATACAATAGATTTTATTTTGGCTAAAAAAAGTGAAAGTTGGGATTCCACTTTAAAAACTTCATGGCGAAAGTATCGCCGAAATACGGTTTTAATTAGAAATATTTTTTTATTCTTAATATTACTTTTAAATTTGTGGCGGATATAATTACACAAAAAAAATTAATTATTGTACTTAAAATTGATGCCGCGTCCTTTCACTAACAGAATGGATTTATTGTAACACGGTCTGAGTCGTATTGCTATAATCACGAAGAACTATTTAAATATTTTTCTTCTGCAGTTCCACAGAATTAAAATCCCTTTCTCCTTTTTTTCTCCTGAAAAACTAATTACCAGAACGTCGCGTTCTATGAGCGACTTTAAAGAGCCGGCAATCCATCTCCTTTGAAATTTTTTCTACAGCCATCTTACCACCGCAACCAGGGAAGAAATCTCATTCTTTTCTTTCATCTAAAAATTTAATTTTATGCAACTAAATGATTCCAACTCAACAACAGACCGCCGTGGCTTTTTAGGAACATTAGCCCTGGGTGCCGGTGCCATCAGCATCGCATCATTATCCCTGCCATTGCACGTAGCTGCAGAATCCGGAAAATTATCTTTCCCAGCTGATGACGACCCGGATGCCTGGTTTAATAAAATAACCGGAAAGCACCGGATTGTGTTCGATGTTACCGCGCCTCATGAAATTTTTCCCTTTGCATGGCCCCGTGTTTTTATGATAACCAATGCGATGACAGGCACGCCTGAAAAAAGTTGCAATGAGGTGGTCATACTTCGACACGAAGCCATACCTTATGCCTTAGAAGACCGCTTGTGGGCAAAATACAAATTTGGAGAAATGTTTAAAATAACTGACCCGGCTACTTCGGCACCTTCCGTACGTAATATGTTCTGGAAGCCAAAACCCGGTGATTTTTCAGTACCCGGAATTGGAAATGTTCAGATAGGAATTAATGAATTACAGGAAAGCGGCGCCATGTTTTGTGTATGTAATATGGCAATAACTGTTTTCAGTGCCGCCATTGCACAAGCATCAAATACTGAGGCGGAGGAAGTTAAAAAAGACTTTCTTTCTGGCGTATTGCCCGATATACAGGTAGTTCCTTCGGGCGTTTGGGCGGTGGGCCGCGCACAGGAACATGAATGTGCCTATTGTTTTGTGGGATAAAAATAAACGCAATGCAGCCGCGTAAAGATATTTTTAACACCCTGGCAACGGCGCTCTTCCTGGTTGTTCCCCTGTCTATAACAAATTATTTTTGTTATTCTAAAAAAAGCGGTACAAAAAATCAGGACTCTGCTATCGCTTTAAAAGAATGGAAGGCGCCGGATACCAGCCAGATTGGCCATACGGTGGAAGGCGATTTGATTCGATATGGAAGAACTTTGATAATACACACCGCCGATTTTTTCGGGCCGCGTGGCTCAATAGCTTCCATTTCCAACGGCATGAATTGTGGCAATTGCCATATTGATGCCGGAACCAGGATGTGGGGTAATAATTTTTCTATGGTCGCTTCCACTTATCCTGTCTATAGAAACAGAAGCGGTAAAATTGAAACTGTGGAAATGCGTATCAACGATTGTTTTGAAAGAAGCTTAAATGGAAAAAAGCTGGCTGATACAGTTAAAGAAATGAAAGCAATGATTGCCTACATCAAATGGGTAGGGAAGGATGTTGCTAAGGGAGTCAAAACCAAAGGGGCCGGCATAGAAAAACTTCCATTTCTGAGACGTGCTGCCGATCCGGCAAAAGGCAAAATTGTGTACGTGTCGATTTGCCAGAAATGTCACGGCAAAAGAGGGGAAGGAAAATTAACAGATAACCGGAAAGAATATTTATATCCGCCATTGTGGGACAGGAATAGTTATAATGTGGGCGCCGGGATGTATCAGCTTTCAAAATTCGCCGGCTACATAAAAAATAACATGCCATTCGGAACTACTTTTACTAGTCCGCAACTCAACGTTGAGCAGGCATGGGATGTGGCAGCATTTGTCAATTCGCAACCGCGGCCCCCGAAGAATCTAAGCATGGATTGGCCTGATATATCTTCAAAACCAGTGGATTATCCATTCGGGCCGTATTCAGATAGTTTTTCGGAGAGACAGCATAAATACGGGCCTTTTGCACCCATCCGGCCATCGCATTAAAAAGATATTCTTAATCCTTATAAAAAATTAAATCAATTTAAATTTCATTTTAAAATAGTCATCATGAAAAAAATAATCGTAATAGCAAGTTTTCTTACATTGCTTGCTGGTTTTTCAACCGCCCAAAACACCAATTACAATGTAGTTTTTGACTTCACCAGTAAAGACACTTTAAATCAACAATCCCTTATTCGCGAGATGAGTCTTATCAAAGCAGGCAACCCGGAGGCAAAAATAGAAGCGGTTATTTATGGGCAAGGGCTCGGGCTTATAACAAAAGACGCCTCTACGCAAGCTGCCGAAATCCAAAAATTATTATCTCAAAAAGATGTATTCATCAAAGTATGCGCTATGGCGATGAAAAGACAACAAATTGATGCCAGCCAATTGTTGCCGGGTGTGCAAATAGTGCCGGATGGCATCTATGAAATTATTTCAAAACAGCGGGACGGATGGGGCTATATTAAAGTGGCGCGTTAAATTTAAAAACATTGACCCGATCAGGCCAGAACCAAACCTTCTAAGCTCGCATCGAACCAAAAGATTGAAAGAAGTTGTCAGCGTTATGTCCGTAGTAGACTGAATGGAAGCATAAAAAAGGGACAAGTCTTCATTTTTGACTTGTCCCTTTTGGTGATCCGGCTGGGGCTCGAACCCAGGACCCCAACATTAAAAGTGTTGTGCTCTACCAACTGAGCTACCGAATCTTTAAAATCCCAACTATTTCTGTTTCAACCGCTGGCCTGTTTTTAAAGGAGTGCAAAAATAAGAGAAAATAAGTTTGAAGCAAAACTTTTAAAACATAAAAGTCAAACAATAATTTACCAAGGATACTTCCGAAAATTTTAGAACAAAGTCACCACATCCTCATATCTTAATTTTTTATTTTTTATACAACTTATAATTAACTAATAATTGCACGCTTTTTGCAACTTTGTTCGCATGGCAAAGATTTTAATTTTAGACGATGATTTGGATCTTCTGAGCATTGTAAAATCTTTGCTTAAAAAGAAGGGGTTTGACGTATGGACTTTTGCAAATTGGCAGAAGGCCTGGGAAAGCATCAAGAATAATAAACCAAATTTAGTGCTGCTCGATGTTTTCCTAAAAGGAGGAGATGGTATTGATGTGTGTAGGAAAATAAGATCTACTGCCTCCACACGAAGAATGCCTATAATCATGTTTTCTTCATATCCTAACCTTGCAGAAATTGCTATTCACGAATTTGGTGCGGACGAGTTTATATCAAAACCGTTTGAACTGAGTGAAATGGTTAATAAAATCAGGAAGGTATTATCAGTAAAAAGTCTTGTAAACTAACCGGGTCTACTAATTTTCCTTAAGAGATTTCTTTGCGTAAAATATTTTCTATTGTGCTGCATGGCACAAAGAAAGGCTTGTGGGTAATTACAAGATTCAATACATTTCCATTCACTGTATAATTACCTTTAATCGTATTTGCAAAAACAGTTACTTCAAATTCTCCGGAATTCTCATCTCCTTTAAAAATTCCGTTTTGGCTTTCGATAGCGCTTTTTGCTTTAATCAGGATGGCTTGTGCAGTGCCGGCGAAAGGTATGTTGATGTTACAATCTGACATTTATGTGGATTTAAGTTGGGTGATTATGTGGAAAACAATACACAAACGAATAAAAAATAAGCTCGAAAAAATTTCAATAATGTTTTTTGCCGTCTTTTTCCTGCCAGTTAACAAATGTAGCGTTGGCCTCATTGCGAAAAATATTAAAAGCAGGTATTTTTCTCGCCGTTAAATCAGCACAAATTTCATCATAAATCATAGAATCGTCGAAACCAATCCTCGCTGCGTCTTCTTTTGTATTTCCAAAATATATTGCCTTTGGACGAGCCCAATAAATAGCGCCAAGGCACATTGGGCATGGCTCACAGGAAGTATAAACTTCACATTCCTCTAGTTGAAAAGAATTAAGATTTTTGCAAGCCTCCCTTATGGCCACTATTTCAGCATGTGCAGTGGGGTCATTGGTGGAAATTACTTTATTATAACCCTGCCCGATAATTTTTCCATGCTTAACTATTACACAACCAAACGGACCTCCTTCTCCTTTTTCAATCCCCGTTTCTGCCAGCATTATGGCCGCTTTCATAAATTTTTCTT
>Ga0157369_10000983_pt1 | contig 36119 bp, 33 predicted proteins | sample C25metaG_FD_113461 | JGI IMG/M metagenome (GOLD analysis project Ga0157369, IMG submission 113461) | Corn rhizosphere microbial communities from Kellogg Biological Station, Michigan, USA - C2-5 metaG | ecosystem: Host-associated > Plants > Roots > Rhizosphere > Soil | place: USA: Michigan... | reverse complement strand
CGTCCCTGAAGCGTCTTCCAGTCGACATCCTGTCTCCTCCTCAGCCCGATTACGCGATGCCTTCGTGGCATCGCGTGAGCAATCGGCCTTCGACCGTGGCACTGGTGCTGGCACGAAAAGCGACGACCGCGCTGATTCGTCCCTGAAGCGTCTTCCAGTTTGACCGCTGTGCGCGCCGACCCTTGCGGTCGGCGCGCATTCCATGCATGCGGCTTACGGATGGAAGTCGACTTCAGCGGTGGCAGCTGCAGCGGCTGTAGTCGCCGGGATTGCCAGCGGATGATAGAGGTTGCTCAGCCACAGCGGCAGCTGGTCGGCGTAATGGACACTGCCGAGCACGCCGCTGTTGCCGCCCGGAATGACTTCCGTGGCGCTGATCGAAGCGGACATTTCGCCAACGAAGCGGCGCGCCGAACCGGAGCCGAACATGAAGTCGTTCGCACCGCTGCCGCGCAGGTTCACGTCGCCGACGTTGACTGTCTGCCAGTTGCCGCCGCGTGGGATACCGGGGAGGTTCGGCGAAAGGTCGGTGAAGCCATACGGGCTTTCGAAACCGTCCTGCCCGGGGATACTGAAGGGGCCGCCCAGTGGATGAGCGAATATGATGCGATGCAACTTGCCCCAGTTGTAGTCGGCAAGTCTCAACGAACCGTTGAATGCAATCGCCATCGGACCGCTGGTGAACTGGTCGAGCGCACTCTTCAGGCTGGCCAGCAGGATGAAGTCGCGCGCGGCCGCCGCGCTCGGCGCGCCGGGGGCATTCAGGTACTGCGGATTGAAGAACTGCAGGCCCGAGGCGCCCTTGCCCTGCAGGACCGGAAACGAGTCGAGCAGGAACTTCAATCCGGTCAGCGCATCGTTGCCTCCCGGCAGGTACCCGCCGAGGCCGACATGACTCATGGTCGCATCGATCGTGTTGCGCAAGGCGAAACTGCGCCACAGCGTCCAGATCGAAGCTGCCACGCTGGCATCCTGCTCGCCCTGGCTCGGTGCCGGCAGTGCCAGCGGATTGTCACCCGGATCGAAGCCGGCCTGGATGCCGGTCGGGCTCGAATAGTCCCAGGCGCGCAGGCGTGCCATCGCTTCCTGCACGCGCGGATCGGCGGCAAGAGTGGCGAGATTGCTCCAGGCGCCGTCGGCACTCGCGTTGTCATACGCGGCGGACAGGTACGGCAGCAGCAACTCGGCGTCGAGTGACTGCGTGTTGGCCTGCAACGCCTGCATGTCGGCCGCGGTGATCTTGTGGCCGGCGCCGATCATCCCGGACAGCACGCGGTCGATACGGCCGATGCGCATCGCGGACGCGCCACCCCAGTCCAGGTAGTAGATACCGCCGCCCGGCCGTGCCTGGTTCAGCGGATTGTTGTCGAGCGAAAAGCCGATCGGATCGTTGTTCGCATTGGCGAAATAACCGCTGGCCGGGTTGATCACGAACGGCATCTCGCTGGCCGGCAGGATCTCGTACGGCGTCGCCTGGTTCGGCTGCGGATGCTGCACCGGCAACCAGTCGTGGTGCGCGGCACCGGATCCATCACGGATCAGGAACGGCGGCACGCCGCCGCCGACCGTCCCGGCCTGCAGATCGGTGCGCACCGGCGCTTCGGCGCTGGTGAAGTAGGCAATGTTGCCGTCCACGTCGGCGTACGCGAAATTCTGCGAACCGAAGTCGAACCAGGTCAGCGCGTTGCGGAAGTCGGTGAGATTCGCGGCGCGATTGATCTGGCGGAAGCTCTGCAGTTCGAACGTCGCACCCCAGCCGGTGTACGCGATCGACAGGCCGGTGCTGCTGGCCGAATCGATGACCACCAGCGGGCCGTTGTTGCGCCTCGGTACGATGACCGTGATCGCCCCGTTGAGATAGCCGATCGAATTGTCGCGCACGATGTGGTCGGCCGTGCCATCGAGCTGGTTGACGTAGTAGCTCTGGAAGATCATCTGCACCGGCTCGTCGACGCCGTTGTGCACGATCGCATAAGGCAGGCCGTAGCTGTCGAGCTTCAACGTTTCCTGGAAAGTGTCGGTGACATCGAGCGAGTTGGTCGTCGTGCCCCAGCACACGCGCTGGTTGCAGCCCTGGATCACGCCGGGCGCGCCCGGCACGGTCACGCCGGTCACGTCCATGGGCTGGGCATAGCGGCTGTCGGTCGAGTAGACATGCTGCTCGGTGAAAACCGGCGGGTAGGCCAGGCTCAGGTGCGGATCGTTCGACAGGATCGGCTTGCCCGATGCCGTGTTCTGCCCGGCGACCACCCACTCGTTGCTGCCGATCGGCGTGTCGTGTCCCTGCAGCGCCTTCTGGAACAGCGGATTGCCGGCGATCGCATTGCGATAGTTCTGCGCGAGACTGATCGTCGTCGGGCTGATCTGCCCGATCGACGGCGCGCCGATTACCGACGCGGCGCCACCGATCGCGCTTGCCTGCGGCGCGCCTTGCGCGGATGCGCTGGCGCCGGGCTGGAAACCCGGAACGGTCACGCGGTCATCCGCCGGCGCGCTCCGGCGCACGTCGCCGAAGAACAGCGCCGTGCCGTCGAAGCCTGCGGCCTTGCCCGCCTGCTGGTACGCGCCGAGCTTGATCGTCGGATCGATATCAAGATCGAACGAGAGCTGGAAAGCCAGGCCCTTGCCGACGGCAATCGAATCGACCGGAGTCCACGCATCGGCGTGGGTCAGGTCGAGCGCACCGTACTCCGGCGGCAGCGCATTCGACGCCAGCCAGAAGTTGACGCCGGCGCTGTACGCCGCCAGCCACCCGCGCATGTCATCGGACAAGGCGAGGTAGGTTTTCTCGGCCGCGCGGCGCAGGCCGAGCGTGCGCGCCTGTACGTCATTGGCCAGCTGCGAGGGCCCGACCAGTGCCGCCAGCGTGCCGCTGACCGCACGGCGCGTGAGATCCATTTCGAAGAACCGGTATTGCGCGTGGGCATAGCCCTGCAGGAACGCGGCATCGTTGTCCGTCGCTGCCTGGATGGTCGGCATGCCGAGCGCATCGTAGGTGATCTTGCCCGGCGCACTCAGAGCCGGCGCCGTGATCGTCGTCGCGCCGAATGCCGAAGACACGAGCGAGGCCGCAAGCCCCAGGCCGATCGCAATGGCTAAAGGTATACGACCGCAGCGGCCGCGTTGCGCGCGTACTGACATGACTCCCTCCCGTTTTTGATTCTTGGAATGAAACGACCGTTTGAGCCGGATTATGCGCTGCGCCGGGGCATGCTGGAAGCATCCGCGAGGCTTGTTGACCGATATTTTTATTTTGCAGTGCGCCAAAACGCACAGCCCAGGGCGATCCAGCCGCCGATCAGGCAGACGCCGCCGAACGGCGTTATTGCGCCGAGCATGTGCGGGGCTCCCAGCGCCAATGCGAACAGACTGCCGCAAAAGGCAACGATGCCCAGGGCGAAGGAAATCGCGCCGGCGTTGCGCCAGCGCGAGGCCGGGGCTTGCAGCACGGCGAGCAACGCGAGCGCATGCCAGAACTGGTATTCGACAGCCGTATGCCAGACCTGCAATGCCGGTGCATCGAGCACGCCGTGCAGCGCATGTGCGCCGAATGCGCCAAACGCAACGGCAAGCGCGCCGCTTGCGGCAGCGAACACGGCAATGGCCCTTGCGGCGATCATCGATTGCGCGAAGCCCGGCGCTGGGCCAGGCTTCGGTTGCTTCACCGTTTCTGTGCCGGAGCCGCTGCTGCCTTGGCAGGCGGCTTGGCCGCGGCGGGCTTCCCGTCCTTGGCTTCCGGTTTCTTCTGCTCGAGTGGCTTGAGCATGTCGTCCATGCTCTTGTCGATGTTGCTGAACTTGAAGTTCGGCAGCACGAACGTCCAGCCGCCAAAGGTCTTGTTCAGCGTCGCGACTTCATCGTTCAGCACCTTCAGGCGCTCGGCCTTGTCCTTGGCCGGATCAGTCACGGCCAGCGGCGCGATCGGTTCGGCCGCAGCCTTGGCTGTCGCATCGGGTGCCGCATCTGACTTCTTGTCGTTCTTGTCGCCGGCTTCCGGAGCCTTCGCGGCTGTCTTGACAGCCTGCATGGCAGCTTCGTAATCGGCCTGTGCCTTGGCCTGATCGCCCTCGACATGCGCCGTCGCCGCCCCTTCATCGAGCCTGGCGCTCAGCTGCGCGTAGTCCTTGCCGTCCTTGACCCATGCCACTAGGCCGACGCCGAGGCCGTCGAAAGCCAGGTAGTCGGCTTTGTATACCTTTTCGGCCGGCGGCATGTCCTTGGCCGGGAACACATCGTCGGCATGCAGCGCGGAAAGGGTCGAGGCGAGCGTATTGGCGACGAAGTCCGAACTGGGTTCGCGGCCTTTCGGAACATCGGCAACCTTGAAGTTGGCATCGCCGGGCTGCTCCTTGTATACCTTGAGCGCCTTGCCGTCCGGATTGGTTACCGTCACCTGCTTCAGCCGCGTCGCGGCGATGTCGGCGATGTCCTTGCGTTCCCACGCGGCCACGGTCTTGTCGGCCGTCAGGTTGCCCTTGACCAGCAGGGTTTGCGCTTCACCGTCGCGGCGCACGAACGTACCGCCGCCGCCGGCGCCGTTGTAGTTGCCGATGATCAGCTTGACCGGCTGCTTGAGCCCGCCGAGCGTGACCAGCACGCCGCCAGCATCCTTTTCGGTCACGTCGCCGACGCCGAGTTCGGCGTAGTGCTTGGGACTCGAAGTCTTCTGCTCGAGCACGGTCGCGTCGGCCAATTTGAGCAGGAATTCGCGCAGCTTGGCCAGATCCGCCGGGTAACCGGCCTTGTCGGCGATGGTCCAGCCGTCGCTGCCGCGCTTGAGCGTCACCAGGACCTTGTTTTCGGCGCCGGTCAGCGTGATCGCGTCGACGTTGTTGACCTGCTCGCGGAAGCCCGGCAGCAGCGATTTTGTCTGCTCGGCCGTTTCGCTGATCGGTTTCTGCGCCGAGCTGATCCACCAGGCCGCGATCAATGCAACCAGGGCGGCGGCTATCAGGGAGTACAGGGTTTTCGCATTCATTGCCTTCTCCCTTCAGACCACGCGCCGCCGGCGCTTCCACCCGGCGAACAGAAGCGCGGCAATCGTGATGAGCACCGGCATCAGGCCGATGTTGACGAGTTTCAGGCGCGTGCCGAGCGACTCGATCTTGTCGTCGAGGCCGCGGCGAACCTGGCGCAACTCCTTGCGGATCTCGACCTTCTGGTCGAGGAAACGCTGCAACTCGGCGCGCTGTTCCGGCGAAAGGATCATCTCCTGATCCTTGCTCTTGCCGCTCTGCAATTCGGTGAGCTTGCGTTCGGTCTCGTTCAGACGCTGCTGCAGCTCCTTCTCCTTGCCGCGGAAATTTTCCTCGGCCGCGCGGCGCATGTCCTCGACGGTCGTGAACGGTCGCTGCGACGTCGCGCGGCCGCGGATCGAGATCAGGTCCGACGAGCCGGAAAGGTTGTCGACCGAGTTGATGAAGAAGTCGCCGTTGTTCGCGAACGCGTTCATGATCTTCTGACCGAAGAACGGCTGCACCTGGACCCACAGCCGGTTGGTCAGCATGTCGGTGTCGGCGACGAGGACGATGGCGCCGTCGCCTTTCGACTCGGCCAGATGATCGGCGTCCTTGCGGTCCGGGAACGCCGAGACGAACTTGCCCTCGAGCCGGCCGGCGATGATGTAGGGCTTGCTGTCGGTCGGCTGATAGCCGACCAGCAGCTGGCTCGGATCGGGCAGGAACTTGAGCCGCTCGCTCGGCACGACCATCGCTTCGTTGCTGGTCTGTATCAGCGGCACGAGCTTGTTCTTCGAGTCCTTGTCCAGCGCAAAGAAGCCGGCGCTGGAAATATTGATCGTGTCGAGGTTCGCCGTCGTCACGTCGTCGGCATTCAGGTCTTTTCTGGTGAATCCCAGGATCGCAGGATCGCGCACCGGCGGCGCGCCCTGCGCCATGCTGATCTGCAGCGCGTGGACGCGATCGAGCACGATCTTGTTCGGGTCGTACTGCACGCCCCAGGCCTTGAACAGCTTGGGCAGGTCGGATGACTTGTTGGCGAACATCGCCGCCTGCGGGTTGTTCGGGTCGGCGCCGCTGTCGTCGGACTCGGCCTGCGGATCCACGAACACCAGCAGGTGGCCGCCGCGCAGCACGAACTGGTCGATCGCGTACAGCGCATCGTCGGTCAGGTTTTTCGGATGCACCAGCACGAGCACGCCGATGTCCTTGTCGATCGTCTTCAACGACGGCGCACTGAGCTGGCGCACGTCGAACGACTGTTGCAACTGCTGGTCGACTGCCCAGGGTTCGCGCATCTGGCGCGTCTGCGGGTCGAAACTGGCCGACATCGGCAGACCGGAAATCATGCCGACCGCCGGTTTCTTGGTCATGCTCAGCTCGTGGATCAGCTTGGCGACGTCGTATTCGAGGAACGCCTCCTTGTCCGGCTGCAGGAACGGAATGACCGACTTGCCATTGGTCGAATTCGTGCCGGCCAGGCCGAAGAAGATGTTTTCGCCGCCCTGCCCGGTCGGCACGGCCTGCAGGCCGAAACCGGTCGCACGATCCTCGTCCTCCGAAAACGGCAGCGGATCGATCACATCCAGGTGGATCTTGCCGCCCGCGCGGGCGGCCATTTCGCCGAGCATCTCGCGCACGCGCTGTGCATAGGTGCGCAGCTGCGGCAGGTTCTGCGTGCCCTTGTCCGAATAGAACAGGTACAGGTGAATCGGCTCGTCGATTCCGGAAAGGATGTTTTTCGTACCCTGCGACAGCGAGTACAGGTGGCTTTGCGTGAGGTCGAGGCGCGCACCGCGGAACAGCGTGTTGCACACCAGGATCACGGCCACGAGCAGCACGGCAAGCACGGCGAGCGCCGAGCCGGTGAGGAGTTTGCGGTTTGAGGTCATCGTCAATCAGCCTTTTTCAGATCGATCACGACCGCGCTGGCATACAGCCAGAACGCGATGATCAGGATGAAATAGATCAGGTCGCGCAAGTCGATGACGCCCTTGCCGATCGAGGCGAAGTGGGTCATGAAGCTCAGTCCGGAAATCGCATCGACCAGTGCCTGCGGCGCCCAGCCGCTGAAGAAATTCAGCACCAGCGGAAACCCGGCCAGCAGGAACAGGAAGCACACGACGACGGTCAGGATGAACGCGATGACCTGGTTGCGCGTGCAGGCCGAGATGCACGAGCCGATCGCGAGGAACGCACCGGCCATCAGGAAGCTGCCGAGGTAGCTGGCGAAGATCACGCCGTTGTCGGGCGAGCCCAGATAATTGACCGTTATCCAGATCGGGAACGTCAGTGCCAAGGCGATGCCGATGAATGCCCAGGCGGCGAGGAACTTGCCCACGACCGCCTGCCACATCGTCAGCGGCAGCGTCAGCAGCAGTTCGATCGTGCCGCTCTTGCGCTCCTCCGACCACAGGCGCATGCCGACCGCCGGCACCAGGAAAAGGTAGAGCCATGGATGGAAATTGAAGAACGGCTGCAGATCGGCCTGGCCGCGCTCGTAGAAGTTGCCGAGATAGAACGTGAACGTGCCGGCCAGCAGCAGGAAGATCACGATGAAGACGTAGGCGACCGGCGTGGCGAAGTAGCTCGCCAGTTCGCGCTTGAACACGGTGGGAATCGGACCTTTCATGCGTGTGCCTCCCCCTGCGTGATCGTGCGGAACACCTCGTCCATGCGCCCGCTTTCCAGTTGCAGTTCGCTGACCGGTATCCCCTGCGCCTTGAGCAGGTCGCTGATCGGGGCGAATATCTGCTTGCCGGGCTTCGGGAACGCGGTCAGGCGATGATCCTGCGGGTCGATCTCCACCGCGGCCACATCGGCGACGCGCGACAAGGCTTCCTTCGCGGCCGCCACATTCGTCGTCGTCAGCGAGACTGCCTGGTGGTAACGCGAGCGTGCCTCCAGTTCGGCCGGCGTCGCGTCGGCCAGCACCTTGCCCTGGGCGATGATGATCGCGCGCGTGCATACCGCGTGCACTTCCTCGAGGATATGCGTCGACACGACGATCGTCTTGTCCTTCGCCATCGCGTTGATCAGCGAGCGCACCTCGTGCTTCTGGTTCGGATCGAGGCCATCGGTCGGCTCGTCGAGGATCAGCACGGCCGGATCGTGGATGATCGCCTGCGCCAGCCCGACGCGGCGCTTGAAACCCTTCGACAAGGTTTCGATCGGCTGCGCGAGTACCGCGTTCAGGTGCAGGCGCTCGATCACGTCGTCGATGCGCTGGCTGCGATGCTTTCCCGACAGCGCCCGCATGTCCGCGATGAAGGCGAGAAATTCGCGCGGCGTCATTTCACCGTAGCTCGGCGCGCCTTCCGGCAGGTAACCCAGCACTGCCTTGGCCTGCAGCGACTGATCGCTGACGTCGTATCCGCAAACAGTGGCCGTGCCCGAGGTGGGCGCGAGGAAGCCGGCGATCATCTTCATCGTCGTCGACTTGCCGGCACCGTTGGGGCCGAGGAATCCGAGCACCTGCCCGGGCTCCACCTTGAAGGATATGTTGTCCACGGCGGTCAGGTCGCCGTAGCGCTTGGTCAATTGCCGGGTTTCAATCATGAATCACCAGTCTCCAAGTCTTGATTGGCTGCGAGAAATCCACGACGCCGCCACGCACGCTTCGACCATCGTCGACGCGATCGGGCAGGAACGCGGTTTTGTGATGCAAGCGTTGCAGAAATACCGCAAGCGGCGGCGAAAGTTCCCTCCCACCGGGTGCAGCGGGGTTCGCGCGCGTGCGCGAACCCCTGAGCGAAGAGCGGTCTACTGCAACTGGATCGGCAGGTACACGTTGAACGACTGGTCGTCTTCTGCCGCGCTCGGGGCGCTGGTCACCTCGTCATACGCGCGGCCGCTGCCCTCGCCGCTCTCGTCGATCTGATAGCCGTGCGTCTCCGCGTAGGCCTTGAGCATCAGGCGCGAGAAAGGCAGTTGCGCCGGCGACCCGGTGAAGCTGGTCACCAGCACCTTGCCGGCGTAGGTCGTACCGGCCTTGACCGGGTCGGTCAGCGCGCCATCGTTGCGGTCGACCGGCAGGGCGATATCGAAATCGTAGTTTTCGTCGCCCCAGTTGCTCGTGATCGTGATGCGCGGACCGGTCACCGTGATCTTGTCCTTCTTGGCCACGGCCTGGATAGCGGTCACGGCCTTGTCGGTCGCATCGGCGACTTCGTCGAGGCTGCGCTTTGCCGTGGTCGAGACGTACAGGATCGGCTTGGCCTCGACGTCCTTGACGTCGATCTGGGTGTCCTTGTAATCGACGACCGGGAACGTCGCCAGCATGTCCTGAAGCCGCGTGAGGTGAATCTGGATCTGCGTTGCCGGGTCGCCCTCGAGATACATGCCGGCGTAGCGACCCATCAGGTCCCAGCCGTAGTCGACGTCGTAGCCCATCGTGATCGTCACGGTCTTGCCGTTGGTCTTGGGCTTGATCGCCAGCGTGTACTTCTTGTTTTCGCCGCGCCAGTTGTTGACGATGCTCCAGGTAACGGACGAGTCCTGCTGCGAGTCGACGACCGTGTAGCTGCCGCTTTCCAGGCGCGGATCACCGCTTACCCAGTTGACGCTGGCGCCATTGCCCTGGTCCGGGCCGATCAGGTTCAGCTGCACCTTGGGATCGTAGGAACGCAGCGCGGTCCACGACGGGTAGGGACGAAAGCCATCGATGACGTCGTAGATCTGACGCACCGGCGAGCTGACCTCGGTGCTGCGCTCGATGTGGCGATGATCGGGCAGGACAACGCCGAACAGCACGGCGAGAACGGCCACGATGATTAGCGCAACGATTACCTCAAGCAGACGGATCATCCCTCAAATCTCCACGTGTCGGACGGGTGCGGTGGGTGCCGTCAACGCACCACAGCAGCATTGTTTATTGTCTTGCCGGCGCAGCAAAGCCTGCCTGCCGGTCATGAACGGCAAATGGTACTGGCTATCCGGCGGGAAGGCTACCGCGAGGTGGAGATCGGAGGTCAGGATCGGATATCGGGGTTGGCCGCGCCATACCCATGCTGCGGTCGCCCTTCAGGGAACTGAAATGCGGAACGTATCAGAGCCGTCGATAGGCCTGGGGCTGGCTGCCGGGACCCAGTGCGAGCCGTCCGTCCGCTGATCTGCGATCTCCCTGTCTCCGGTCTACACAATCCCCAACTCGAACGCCTTGAGCACCGCCCTGGTGCGGTCGCGGACCCCCAGCTTGGACAGTATGTTGGAGACGTGGTTCTTGACCGTGCCTTCGGCCACACTCAGCGAATTGGCGATTTCCTTGTTGCTGTAGCCGCCGGCCATCAGGCGCAGGATCTCGGTTTCGCGCTCGGTCAGCGGGTCGGGCCGATCGAGGCTGGTGAAGTCGTTGTGCATCCGCTCCAGCCCCGACAGCAGGCGCTGGGTGACGACCGGCGCGACCAGCGACCCGCCGGAGGCGACCGCCTTGACCGCATCGACGAGCTGGTCGAGCGAGACATCCTTGAGCAGGTAGCCGCGCGCACCAGCCTTGAGGCCCGCCAGCACCAGCTGGTCGTCGTCGAAGGTGGTCAGGATGATGGTCGGCGGCAGCGCGTTGCGTGCCGACAGCGCGTTGAGCACGTCCAGGCCCGACATGCCGGGCATGCGCATGTCGAGCAGCACGACATCGGGCTTGACCGCCGGAACGACCTCCAATGCCTGGTTTCCATCCGCCGCTTCGGCCACGACGCGAATCTCGTCCGACAGCTCGAGCAGGGAGCGGATACCCTGGCGCACCAGCGTCTGGTCGTCGACCAGACATACCGAAATCGTTCGCGACGCAGTCATCTATTTGCCTCCAGCGGCAACCAGGCATCGAGCGCGAATCCCTGATCGCGCGCAGTGACGATGTCCAGGCGTCCGCCGACCTGGGCCAGGCGCTCGCGCATGCCGGTAAGGCCGTTGCCCTGCCGCATGTCGCCGGCGCCACGCCCGTCGTCGCGCGCGTGGATCGCCAGTTCGTTGGTTTCCGTGCGCTCGCAACGCAGCCACAGGTTGCGCGCGCCGGAATGACGCACCGTGTTGGTGATGATTTCCTGCGCGCAGCGCAGCAATACCTGTGCGCGCAACGGGTCGTCGACCGAGAAGCGCGGCGGCAGCTCCAGATGGATCGCCAGCCCGGGCACGCCTTCGACCAGCGTGCGCAGCGCTTCGGTCAGGTCGATGTTGTCGTTCTCGCGCAGCTGGCTGACGACCTCGCGCACGTCCGACAGCAGCAGCTTCGCCACCGACTGTGCCTGGCGCACGTGCTCCTGCGCGGTGCCGCCGACCAGATGGCTGGCCACCTCCAGGTTCAGGCTCAGCGCGGTCAGGTGATGGCCGATCAGGTCGTGCAGGTCACGCGAGATGCGCATGCGCTCGGCGATGCGGCTGGATTCGGTCAGCAGCGTGCGCGTTGCGCGCAGTTCGGAATTCAGGCGCCGCAGTTCGTCGCGTGAATCGGCCTGCTGCTTGGCAACCAGCGAGGTGACGTAGGTAAACGCCGAAAATCCCATGAACAGCGAACATTGCACGAAAGCCGCCATCCAGCCCGAGTCGAGCCACTCGACGAAAACCGGCGTCAGCGTATAGCTCTGCAGCAGCACCCATGCGATGCCCGCCATGAGTGGCAGTGTCCACGGTACGACGCCGGCTATCAGGCTCGTCAGGATTCCGGATATTCCGCTGTGGCTGAACCAGCCGATGCCGAACGCGCCGAGATTCATGACCACCATCAGCGGAATACGCTGCAGGCCTGGACGGCGCCGGCCGAGATCGTTCGTGGCGAACCAGTAGGCGAGGCCGAAGATCGCGTAGGCAACGCACCAGCCCACGTACTCGGGCGAGCCGGTTGCGATATCCGGCCCGCGCCAGCTCGCGCTCAGCAGCGGCACGCCGGTGCACACGTAGGTGAACAGGCCCGTGAAGCGCAGCAGGGAGACATGGTTGAATGGCGAAGACAGCATGCGCCCATCATAGAGCCCGGCGCGTCGGCTGCAACCTGCCCTTAGTCATCGTCGCGGGGAAGGCCTGTCGAGCCGCGGTGCACCACCTTCCTCAGGGGCAATTCGCCGCTCCGACGGTGCCCTTCCGGAAAATCCGGCCACGACGATCCGAAGTCGCCCTTGCGTACGGACTCTTAACGAAATTGCCATCGCGGCGACATGGCAAGGGATGCAGTGGCGTGCGATAATTTCTGCCATGAGTGCGCTACGCGCAGAATGGAATTGACGAGAAATCAAGATGGCAATTGCCATTCGCGACGTGCATGAAAATGAACTGGACTCGGTCGTGGCGCTCAACAACGCCGCCGGCGCGACGATCCTGCCTCTCGACGCGGCGCGCATGCGCGATTTTTTCCAGGAGGCTGCTTATTTCCGCGTGGCGGAAGCCGATGGCCACCTGGCCGGGTTTCTGATCGCGTTGCGGGAAGATGCTTCCTACGGCAGCCCGAATTTCCTCTGGTTCCGCGAGCGCTATCCGAACTTCCTGTACATCGACCGCATCGTCGTGGCGCAGCGCTACCGCGGACTCGGCCTGGGCCGCGTGTTCTATGCCGATGTCATCAGCTACGCCGAAGTGCGCGTGCCGCAGCTTGCCTGCGAGGTATTCCTAGAGCCGCGTGACGACGTGTCGGTGCTGTTTCACGGCACCTACGGTTTCCAGGAAGTCGGCCAGCAGATGATGCCCGGAATCAACCGGCGCGTGTCGCTGCTGGCCAAGGATCTTTGCAGCCACGCGTTCGTGCGCTCGACCTACCTGGACGGCGCCGGTCTGCCCAACCAGCCCTGGCTGGCCGAACGTCCGCGCACGACGCAGCCGCCGCACTCGCGCGCCGCCGGCGCGCACTGAGCCTGCTCGCGGATGGCTGACCACGACGCGGCGGTGCAAACCGCTGTCGAACTCAAGTTTGGCCAGGTCGGGGTTGCCAGTGCGATTCTGCGCACGCTCGATGCCGGACTGCTGCGCGCCGAATTGCAGCGGCGCATTGCCGCCGCACCGGCACTGTTCTCGCGTGCGCCGCTCGTGCTCGATCTGAGCCGCCTGCCGCAATTGCCCGCAAGCAGCGAGGCCGGGGCGTTGCTCGATGCGGCGCGCAGCGCCGGCATGCTGCCGGTCGGACTGTCCTACGGCACGGCGGAAAACGAGCAGTTGGCGGCGCAGCTGCACCTGCCGCTCTTCGCCCGGTTCCGCCAGGGCACCGAAAAGGCCGACGCAGGCAAGCCCGGTGTCGCGGAGACAGCCCTCGCGCCGGCGCCCGCCATGCACAGCGCCAAAGCGGTGCGTTCGGGCCAGCAGATCTATGCGCGCGGACGCGACCTCGTGCTCGCGGCGACGGTCGGCAACGGCGCCGAAGTGATCGCCGACGGATCGATCCACATTTACGGACGCCTGAGCGGCCGCGCCATTGCCGGTGCGCAGGGCGATGCGACCGCGCGCATCTATTGCCGCGACTTCCAGGCCGAACTGATCTCGATCGCCGGCCACTACCGCGTGCTCGAGGACATACCCGCCGATCTGCGCGGCCAGTCCGTGCAGGCGTGGCTGGATGGCGAGCGCCTGGTGCTCGAAAGACTATGAAGGGGAGAAGGGAGAAGGGAAAAGGGAGGGAAGAGCAATGATGCGGCGCGATTTCATCGAAGCCGCGCTTTTCCCTCTCCCTTCTCCCTTCTCCCTTCTCCCCTCTCCCCTCTGCCGCACTTTCCCAAGGAGAAATCGAAGTTGACTGAAGTAATCGTTGTTACATCCGGCAAGGGCGGCGTCGGCAAGACCACCTCAAGCGCAAGCCTCGCGGTCGGCCTGGCGCGGCGCGGCCTGAAGGTCGCCGTCATCGATTTCGACGTCGGTTTGCGCAACCTCGACCTGATCATGGGTTGCGAGCGGCGCGTCGTCTACGACTTCGTCAACGTCATCCACGGCGAATGCACGCTCAAGCAGGCACTGATCCGCGACAAGCGATTCGATACGCTGTACCTGCTGGCCGCATCGCAGACGCGCGACAAGGAGGCGCTGACCAAGGAAGGCGTCGAGCGCGTGCTCGAGGAATTGCGCCAGGAAGGCTTCCACTACATCGTGTGCGATTCGCCCGCCGGCATCGAGAAGGGCGCGTTCCTGGCCATGTACTTCGCCGACCGCGCCGTCGTCGTGGTCAACCCGGAGGTATCGTCGGTGCGCGATTCCGATCGCATCCTCGGCCTGCTCGCCAGCAAGACACGCCGTGCCGAACTCGGCGCTGCGCCGGTCGAGCAGCACCTGCTGCTGACGCGCTACAACCCGGCGCGCGTGATCAACGGCGACATGATGAGCATCGAGGACGTCAAGGAGATACTCGGCATCGAAGTCGTCGGCGTGATTCCGGAATCCGAAGGCGTGCTCGCAGCATCCAACTCCGGCGTGCCGGTGATTCTCGACGAGGATGTCAGCGCCGGGCAGGCCTATGACGACGCGGTCGCGCGCCTGCTCGGCGAGCAGCGCCCGATGCGCTTCATCGATGCGCCGAAGAAAGGCCTGTTCTCACGCCTGTTCGGAGGCTGACCATGGGTATCTTCGATTTCCTGCGCGCACGCCAGAAGAACACCGCGACCATCGCGCGCGAGCGCCTGCGCATCATCGTTGCCCAGGAACGCAGCCAGCGCGGCGCGCCGGACTACCTGCCGCTGCTTCGCCGCGAGCTGCTCGAGGTGATTCGCAAGTACGTCAACGTCGACCAGGAAGCCGTCGATGTGCATGTCGAACGCGATGGCGACCATGACGTGCTGGAGTTGAGCGTGGCACTGCCGGAGCGGCCGACAGCGGGGCTGAGGGCCGAGGGCTGAGGGCCAGGGCCGGGCAGCGTTATCCACGCGGCCACCCTGCCGACAGAGCCTTGAACGCCGATTGACGCAGATGATGAGGCGCAATAGCGCGGATAAAGCGAATATCACTCTGAGCTTTATGCGCGCAATCCGCGGTTCGTTGCTCTCCTCCGCGCCAATCCGCGTTCCCCGCTTTGCTCTTATGCGCGGATCAATGAAACCGGGAGTTCGAACGATGCTCGTGCTTGGCGATATCGATCCGGACGCCGCCAGCGGCTTGCTGAAGCATTACGGCCTTAAACTCGAGCGCGTCTCGTCCGGCGCGCCGATTCCGGGCAGCTACTGGGGCGAGCCGGAAGCCGGCGTCATCTGCGAAAAAGTATACGCACGCGCCGACACGCCGGTACATTCGTTGCTGCACGAGGCCTGTCACCTGATCGTCGCTGCGCCGGAACGGCGCCCGCGCATCCACACCGATGCATCCGACTCGCAGTCCGAGGAAGATGCCTGCTGCTACCTGCAGATCGTGCTGGCCGATGCGCTGCCCGGAGTCGGCCGCGGCCGCATCATGGACGACATGGACGCCTGGGGCTATACGTTCCGGCTCGGCTCGGCGCGCGCCTGGTTCGAGGGCGACGCCGAGGATGCGCGCGCCTGGCTGATCGAACGCGATTTGCTGCCCAAAGGAGGGCTGAAGGCCGAGGGCTGAGGTTACGGCCAACAGACAAGCGCGGCGAGTCGTCCCCTGGCACTTCGCTTCCCTTCCTTCAGCCTCGGCCCCCAGCTTCATCCCTCGCAGGCCGGTTGCGTCGCATCGCGCAACGCACTAGCCTCTTGAAATCTGCAGGCGCCAAGGACTTACCATGCAACGCTGGCTGAAACTCCCCGATGGCCGTTACCTCGATGCCAACCGGATCATGTATGTCGGCAAGGTCGAGACCTATCCTCGCCTCGACGACGAAGGCAATGATTCCGGCGTCGGTTACTCGTTCAGCGTCGGCACCGATATTCCACGCGACCATCAGCTCACCGTGATGGGCACGAAGGAAGAAGTGCTGGCCCTGCTCAAGGCGCTGCTCGGCGTGACCACGTCATCCTGATCGCAGGCGACCGGCCGGGCGACGTCAGCCCCCGGTCAGCAGCTCGCGTTCGATCACACCGGCTGGCGGCGCGCGCTTGGCGATCGCACGGTACCAGCGCCACGCGGCCAGACCGCCGGCGAACAGGACAGCCGATGCAACGGCCAGGTGCATCGCACTGTCGGCGAGCCAGGGCGACAGCAGGCCCGCCAGCATCGCGTTGAAAGTCAGCGTGATGAAGCCCTGCACCGACGAAGCCGCCCCGCGGCGCAACGGAAACAGATCGAGCACGAGCAGGTTCAGCGTCGGCGATATCAGGTTGATGCCGATCGCCGCGAACGCCAGTGGCAGCACGGCCCACGGCACGCGCGAGGGCACGACCAGCCACGCCACGATCAGGCCGGCCAGCGCGGCGCTGCCCATGATCGCGTAGCCGGCGCCGAGCACCTTGCGCGCGCTGACGCGGCCGGCGAGCCGGCCGGCGAGCATCGCCCCGAGCACCAGTCCGCTGATGGCCGGCACGAACAACCAGTAGAACTGGTCGGGCTGAAGTTTCAGGATGCCCAGCACGAACGCCGGCGCGCCGGCGATATAGACAAACAGGCCGCCGAAGTTGCAGGTTATCGCCAGCGCCAGCGGCAGGAATTGCTCCGAGGACAGGATCACGCGATAACCGGTGAACAACGATCGCGGCGACAATGGCACCCTGCGTTCGCGTGCATGCGTTTCGGGAAGCACGAACCAGCACAGCGTGAGCAACGCCACGGCGAACACCGTCAGAGCCCAGAACAGGGCGTGCCAGCCACCCCACTTGACGATCCAGGCACCGACCACCGGCGCGAGCGCCGGCGCCAGGCCGAAGATCATGCTGATCATCGACATCAGTTTCTGCGCTTCGGGACCTTCGAACACGTCGCGGATCAACGCGCGGCCGACGATCAGGCCGATGCCGGCACTCGTGCCCTGCAGCGCGCGGAAAGCGAGCAGCTCCGGCATCGATTGCGCGACGGCGCAGCCGGCCGAGGCGATCAGGAATACACCGATGCCGCCGAGGATCACGACGCGCCTGCCCCAGGCGTCGGACAGCGCACCGATCAGCAGCGACAACGCGGCGTAGGCCAGCAGGTAGACGCTGATGGTCTGCTGCATCGCCAGCGGCGTTGCGTCGAACTGGCGGGCGATCGCCGGAAACGCCGGGAAAATCGCGTCGATGCAGAACGGCCCGAACATGGCGAGCGCCGCCAGCAGAAACGCCAGCGCATTGCGGCTTGGAACGGCAATCGGCATCGGTCGAAGCGAAAATCGGGGCCGCGGCTTTGAAGCCGCTTGCCTGCGATGATACGCGTGTTTCGGCCGGCACCGACAGGACCGATTCATGCTGCTTGCGCCGTCGCGAGTCGACGAACCGCGCGGTGCCGCAGCGTCTCGTTTCCATGCCGCCGGTCGTGCGACAATCCCGGCATCGTTCAGCTCGCACAGGACCGCCCATGGCCGACGGCCCCGCCCCGGAAATCCGCGATGGCGACCTGCTGGCGGCCGTTGATCTGGGTTCGAACAGCTTTCACCTGGTGGTCGCGCGTTACGAGCATGGCGAGTTGCGCGTCATCGACCGCTTGCGCGACAGCGTGCGTCTGGCCGCCGGCCTGCGCAGCGACGGCACCCTCGACGATGCACGGCGCGACCGGGCGCTGGCCTGCCTGGCGCGCTTCGGCCAGCGTCTGCGCGTGCTGCCGCATGACCGTGTGCGTGCCGTCGCCACCAACACCGTGCGCCGCCTGAGCGTGCCGGCTGCGTTTCTCGGCCCGGCGGAGCAAGCCCTCGGTCATCCGATCGAAATCGTGTCAGGCCGCGAAGAAGCGCGCCTGATCTACCTCGGCGTCGCCCATGGCGTGCCCGATTCGCCGCAGCGCCGCCTCGTCATCGACATCGGCGGCGGCAGCACCGAGTTCATCATCGGCCAGCATTTCGAGGCGCTCGAGAAGGAAAGCCTGCAGATGGGCTGCGTCGCCAGCACGCTGCGCTTCTTCGGCGACGGCAAGCTCAGTCCGAAGCGCTGGCGCCAGGCGCAGACCGAAATCGCCGTCGAACTGCAGCAGTTCGCGGCGGAGTATCGCGCGCAGGGCTGGGGCGAAGCGATCGGCTCGTCCGGCACGATCAAGGCCATCGGCAGCGTCGCCCAGGCGGCCGAGTGGTGTGACTCCGGCATCACGCGCGGCGCACTGGAGCGCGTGCGCGACGCCATGCTCGATTGCGGCAACATCGAGCGCCTGCGCCTGCCCGGCCTGGCCGAAGACCGCGTCAGCGTGTTCCCCGGCGGCCTGGCAATTCTCGAAGCCGGCTTCACCGCGTTCGACCTGAAGCAGATGCGGGTCTGCGACACGGCAATGCGCGAGGGCCTGCTGTACGACATGATCGGGCGCGCCGAGCATCGCGATCCGCGCGCTGCCAGCATCCTTGCGCTGGCGCAGCGCTACGCCGTCGATGCCGGCCAGGCCGACCGCGTCGAGGCGACTGCCATGGCCTTGTTCGACCGCGCCGCCCGCGACTGGCAACTCGGGCACGTCGAGCGTGACTGGCTGTCGTGGGCTGCCCGCATCCACGAGATCGGGCTGGCCATTGCGCACAGCCAGCATCACCTGCACGGCGCCTACATCATCGAGAATTCGGACCTCGCCGGTTTTGCGCGCCACGAACAACAGGTACTGGCGGCGATCCTGCGCAGTCACCGCCGCAAGCCCGACGATGGCGTGCTGCGCGGATTGCCCGAGCGCCTGCGCCGGCCGACCGCGCGCGTGACGGCGCTGCTGCGCCTTGCCGTGCTGCTGCAGCGCGGCCGCGCCGCCGACCCGGCGCCGCCGATCGAACTCCAGGTCGAGGACAAGACCCTGCAGATCCGGCTGCCGCAGGAATGGCTCGAACGCCATCCGCTGACCCGCGCGGATCTCGATCAGGAGCGCGATTACCTCAAGCAGCTCGACATCAAGCTGCAGGTGCGGGCCGATGGCAAGCTCGCCGCGGCCTGAGCCTGGATGGCGTGACTCGCGTGGCATGAACTGACGTTCCGGGTAGCGGGTTGTCTGCACGGCGTTCCGGCGAAAACCCTTTGGTCGCGTCGATATGGTTCTCACAACCGATCGGTTAGCGCGCTACCGGCGTTCTGCGTATCATTCCGGCCACGATCCCTGATCCAACGAATGCTTTCCGGAGAAAATTCATGCTCAAGCATTTTCTGATTGCCGTGTTCGCGATCTGCCTTTCGCCGCTGGCCCCGGCGCAGACGGCGAAGCCAGCCGCGAAGTCCGCGGCCAAAGCGGCAGAACCGGCAAAGGCCGCTGCAGAAGCGGTGGCTGCGTCCGGCGGCAACAAGGCGGTCCTGCACACGAACATGGGCGACATCACGATCGAGCTGTACCCCGACAAGGCACCCAAGACGGTCGACAATTTCGAGCAGTACGTGAAGGACGGGTTCTACAACGGCACCGTGTTCCATCGCGTGATTCCGACCTTCATGATCCAGGGCGGCGGCTGGACCAAGGAACTTCAACGCAAGCGCGCGCGCGCGCCGATTCACAACGAGGCAAACAACGGCCTGTCGAACGTGAAGTACTCGGTCGCGATGGCACGCACCAGCGACCCCCATTCGGCGGCCGCGGAATTCTTCATCAACGTCGTCGACAACAAGCGCCTGGACTACACGGCCGACACCAACAGCCTGACCTGGGGCTACTGCGTCTTCGGCCAGGTCATTGCCGGACAGGACGTGGTCGACAAGATCAAGGCCGTGCCGACCGGCGCACAGGGGCCGCTCAGCTCCGACGTGCCGCAGACACCGGTAGTGATCGAGAAGGCCGAAATGGTGCAATGAGGTCCTGCCGCAGGCACGCCATTCGCCGCTGCGGTGCCGGCGATTCCCGCTCCGCAGTACGACCGCGATCGTCGTGACGACGCTGTTCATCTCTGACCTGCACCTCGACGAGAGCCGGCCGCAGATCGTCGGGCTTTTCGAGAAATTCCTGCGCGACGACGCGCGTGGCGCGGCCGCGCTCTATATCCTCGGGGATCTGTTCGAAAGCTGGATCGGAGACGATGACGACAGCGCGCTCGCGAGCGCCACGGCGACGGCGCTGCATGAACTCGGCACGCACGGAGTTCCGGTTTTCTTCATGCACGGCAATCGCGATTTCCTGCTCGGCGCGGACTACGCGCGCCGCGCAGGGATGATCCTGCTCGAAGATCCCCGGGTGATCGATCTGGACGGCGAGCGCGTGCTCATCATGCACGGCGACACCTTGTGCACCGACGACCTCGAATATCAGAAATTCCGCGCGCTGGTGCGCGACGCAGGCTGGCAGCAACGGTTCCTGTCGATGCCGCTGCGCGAGCGTCGCGCGTTTGCAGCGCAGGCGCGCGGAGAAAGCCGCAAGCACACCGCGGCGGCGAAACCCGAGATCATGGACGTCAACCCGGCTGCCGTCATCGCGGCAATGCACCGGCACGGCGTACGTCGGCTGATTCACGGGCACACGCACCGCCCGGCGATGCATCGCCTCGGCGTGGATCGCCAGGCCGCCGAGCGTTACGTGCTCGGCGACTGGTACGAGCAGCGTAGCGTGCTTACTTGGCCACTACCTTCTGCGGATCGCTGAGCTTGCGTTTGTGGCCGTCGTTCTGAATGGCCGCGATATAGTACCAGTAGGTCTTGCCTGGCTCCGCCGACGTGTCGCGCCATTGATAGTCCGAACCCTGATCGTCATCGTCGGATGTTCGGAGTGTCTCCTTGCTGACGCGAACAAAAGGGCCTGCATCTGCATCGCCGCGATAGACAGCATAACCGTATACCGTGGCCTCGTGCGAGACCGACCATTTCAACAACGGACCATGGCCAGCAGGTGCAGCCGGCGCGACAGAGCCGCTGCCATGCTCAATGACCTTGCCGATGTCGAGCGGCGCCCTAGCGCTCGGCGACGCGTTGTCCCCCGACCCCGGGTTGTCAGTTAGACTCTTTGGCTTCTGCCCCTTGGCCAAGCGGAAGCCAGTAACCTGTATCGGAAGATCCTGCTTCAGGTCGTCAAACTTCAGCGTTACTTGGCCTCTAATCAGGCCGGTTACCGTGTCGGCGGGCAGTACAACTCGCAACAGTTTGCAGTCGACGGCCACGGGTGCGCATTCATCGACCCTCGTGGCAACAGGGACACCGCTCACGGTCGTCGACTGGATCTTCAGAGGCTTCCCATCAACACGTATCAGTCGTACGGACTGTTCTTGCTCGGCGCCGACGTTGTCGGGCGAGAAACTGATCGGGTTCTGTCCTGGCACTACGTCGCCGCGCGCATCGATCTTGTAATGAACCCATACCTCGGGCTGCACTTCCGAAGTCGTCTGAACCTTGATGAAACCGTCGTAAATGCCCCAAGGCGCTGTGGCGCGAGTGGTGGCGCTCAATTCGGTCCCGGCGTTGATGACCTTGACCCCCAGAAATTCTGGCGCCTCCAATACCCTGCTCAACCTAATTCCCGGAACGTCACTGGAGGACATCTGCAACAGCTTTGTCGCTGGGATGTTGGCCTTCACGACACCGAAGTCAAGCTCCGGGCGATCGAGATCGAAGACATTCTCGATGAAAACCCGCGCAAATCCTCGTGCCGTGATCTGTTTTCCGGAATCGCTCAGCAAAAAGAAGTCGAACGGTAGTCGATGTGCGCCGAGGATCAAGCCGCTTGAGAAGGTGAGTAAGATGTCTTTGGTAGAGTGCGCTGGGATGACCGCGTCCGGCGGTTCGCTCGCGACAAGATCAACGAACACATTTGCGGATTTCGTCCCTAGCAGTTTGACCGACTCGTCGCTGTCATTCTGCAGCGTGAGCGCTTGGCGCACCGGTCGCGCGACATAGGTCTCGACGAAAGCTGAAGGGCTCTCGACGGTCACCTGCGACTGTTGCGACACTGCTGACATAGACTCACCCGCCCAAGCAAAGGCGAGTAGTGCGAACCACATCTGCATATCAAGAACCCCATTTGGCCGCATGGTCGGGCGACTTTGACCCCACCGTCCCGTGCTTTGTTCCGTACAAAAAAAAACTCACCCGCGAGGGGTGAGTTCTTTTTCAAGCTTGAAGAGCAGGTCAATCAATCAACGGAGAATTTCTGGAGGCTGACCGGAAGCTGGCCGCTGATGGTATAGGTACCACAGTTGGCCGAGAGCTGACCCGAGTAGACGATGACCCAGTAAGTTGTCGCAGCCGTCGCGGTGAACGAAACCGTTTCAGCACCGCCCGCGCCATTCACATCTGAGCTTCCCGTTCCGGACAAACAGGTACCGGTACCGCAAGCACCCGTCATGACCTGAACCGCAACATCCCATGCTGTACCAGTCGGGGTAACAGTGAGACTGACCGCCGAACCATCACCATTGATCTGGTAGGCGTCATCGTTACCTGGCGAGTCAACGCCACCACTGCACATCGACGTTATGGAGTTGGAACCGTTGGTGCAAGTATCGCCTTGAGCACCGGAGAATGGTTTGCTCAGAAGCGTACCAGGACACGTAAGAGCGGCCGATGCAAACGTCGGAACCATGAGCAGAGCGCCAAGGCAGAGCAATACGCGAATCTTCATTTTTCTATACTCCTAGGGTTACGGTCCAATCGCGGTCTGGCGACGCGAATCGAAAGCATCGAAATACTGCGTCGCGGTGCCGAAGTTCAGTCTATAGTTCGGCGAAGCATTGCTTATGCCCATGGACATTGACACTACACCGCCCCAGGCTGACATATTCATGGTCGTCCCGCTATTGCTCGGAATCAACGTGCCGGCGGTGCTCGTCGCGTTAGAATCAAGCCAATAAGTTACCGACCCGGTTGCACCGGTCTGGATGTCAAATTCGAGGTAATGGTTGCCAGCCGGGACATTGACGATATCGGTGCGGCAGAGGCCGTCAGCAGTCGGCGAATTCGCGCCACATGCCGCCGCAAGACGAATTACATGTTGATGGGAAGAATTGCTGCGATGAAAGACGCGCAGAATCTGGTTGAAACCGCTCGAAGCAGCGTTGCCAACTACATTCATCATCGTCGACTGAACTGATCCATCGAGTGGCGTACCGGTGAGGCTGTCTACGTTGAAGTAGAAGCGCGCACGGTAGCGTGGCTCGCCACCAGCGGTTGCCCCAGGCGTTGTGTCGATAACGATCGCAGCTGCATTGGTCTGACCGGTCGCCACGTTTGCACCAAACGTCGCGGACAACTTGCACGCTGACGGCGTCGCCTCCAAACCTGTCGCCACAACGTGCAGCGCGCTGCTGTTGTTGGTAAAAGTGCTGCTCCAAGCCGACAGGTTGGTATCGGCGCACTGCGCAAACGCGCTGCCGGCGATTCCCAGTCCCGCCAAGCTCGCAACTGCAAGCATTAGTGTCTTCAACGATTTCATCAGATTTCTCCCAGTTTAGCTTTCGGGTGGGAGCACGCGCTCCGTCCCCTGACGTGAACTCATCACACCACCCGACCGCGCGGAGCTTAGTCCAGCTTATGAGCGACGTCAATGACTTGGACGCTACTGTTCAACTGGGCCGCAACGCGCTTCGGACCGTATTTCGCCTGCCAAAATGCAGGCTGTCGAAGTTAAATAACGCGGCGCGAGGACCGAACCGGACACATGTGCGGCCGAATGCTGAAAACGTGCCCTGGACCGCTCCGGGCATTCACCGGCTGGCCGACATGTGGCCACGGCCGGCAACGCGCAGCGGGACCAAGCGCTCGTCGCAGCAGCAATTTGACAGCGGTTTCCCCTGCCCGGACAATAGGTTGGACATCACGTGGGGAAATCGGTGCCAGAAACGACTGCCACGAAACGCGCCGCGCTGGCCGTCATTCCGGCTCGCAACGAGGCGGCGACCGTCGCCGACATCGTGCAGCGTACCCTGGCCACCGGCCAATGCGACGTACTGGTCGTGGACGACGCCAGCAACGATGAGACCGCCGTGCTCGCCCGCACCGCCGGCGCGACCGTCATCACGGTGCCCTTCAACCTCGGCGCCTGGGGCGCCACCCAGACCGGCATGCGTTTTGCGCAGCGCAACCGCTATCACACCGTGCTGACGCTCGATGCCGACGGCCAGCATCATCCGGAAGAGCTGCCGCTGATGCTGGCGTCTTTGCGGCGCAGCGGTGCCAATGTCATCATCGGTACCTATTCGCGACGCATGAGCCCGGCGCGCCGCCTGGCGGGCCGCTATTTTCGCCTGCTGACGCGGCTCAACGTGCAGGATTTCACCTCGGGCCTGCGCGCCTACGATCGCCGGGCGGTGCGCGCGCTTGCTTCGCGCGAAGCAAGCCTGCTCGACTATCAGGACATGGGAGTGTTGATGTTGTTGAGCAAGAAGGGACTGATCCTGCGTGAAGTGCCGACGATCATGTCGCCGCGCCGCGCCGGAGCCTCGCGTGTTTTCGCCTCCTGGTTGCTGGTCGCGCGCTACATGTTGCACACCACGGTGCTGTGCTTCTCCCAACTCGGCGTGCGTGCGCGCATCGCGGTCCGCGCGCAGCCGGCAGCGGGTAGTCCGGCATGACCAGCCAGCTGACGTCGGCGGCCATCGGCATCCTGCTGGCCGGTGCGATCCTGTATCTCGTGCGGCGCGATCACATGCACGGCTCGTATGCCCTGTGGTGGCTGGCCATCGCCGCAGCGATCCTGATACTGGGCGTGTTTCCGCCGGTGATCGACTGGCTCGGCCAGGTCAGCGGCATCAGCTATCCGCCGATCCTGCCGATCATCGTCGGCATCGGCATGATCCTGATCCGCATGCTGCGCACCGACATCGACCGCTCGCGCCAGGAACGGCAATTGCGCAGGCTGGCGCAGAAGCTGGCGATCCTGGAACAGGAACTCGGCGCGGCACGGCGCGAGGCGAGCAACGTTGCCGCGGGGAATCCAAGTCGCAATCGCAGCGCCCAGGTGATACCTCTGCCGAAGTCGGGCGACGCCTGACAATGATGCGTCGCGTTCGAGCCGCAAGCGGGGCGGACGACGCAAGCGCAACCCTGCTTTCCGCTTGAACTTCGCGCGCAGACTGTTTTTTGCCCGCCGGGTGCATGGCGAAACTCCTGCAACGACATCCGGCTTCGCATCTCTGGCCGCGCGAAAGAGGTCGGCGCACATCGCGCGCCGCGGTCGCGGATCGGTATCGGAGAATCCGCTCGCACGGACGCATTCTCTTCCCGACTCCTCTCCCGCCGAGGGAGAGGAGCTGATGTCGTAGGCGCGCCATGCGCATCCTGCACATCGGAAAATTCTTCCCGCCTCACCCCGGCGGCATCGAGCGCTGCATGGCCGACCTGTGCGGCGCCTTGCATGCGCGCGGGGTGACGGTCGCGGCCCTGGCGCACTACGAACCCGGTGAAAAAAGTATACAAAGACATGAGGTGGGCGGATTCGACGTCACGCTCGCCGCCTGCCACGGGCATCTGCTCTATGCGCCGGTCAGCCCGGCGTTTCCGCGGCTGCTGAAGCGCTCGCTCGCGCGGATCCGGCCAGACCTGTTGCACCTGCACTTGCCGAACACGTCCGCCTTCTTCGCCCTGCTGTCGCCGGCTGCACGACGGTTGCCGTGGATCGTCCACTGGCATGCCGACATTCCGCTCGACACGCGCCGGCGCATGCTGCGCATTGCCTACGGAATCTACCGACCGTGGGAGCGCGCCATGCTGCGGCGCGCCGCCGCGGTAATCGCAACGTCCGAACCCTACCGCGATTCGAGTCCGGCGCTCGCGCCATGGCGCGGCAAGACGCACGTGATTCCGCTCGGCATCGCGGATGGACCCTCTCCCGCGACATCGCCGACGGATGAAGCAATCGCACCCCGAGACTCGCTCCCAACCCTCCGTCCCCGGCCGCCAGCCTCCAGCTCTCGTCTTCGCGTGCTCGCCGTCGGCCGCTTGAGTTACTTCAAGGGCATCGATGTCTTGCTGCGTGCCATCGCCGAGGTCGGGAACGCGAGCCTGTCGATCGTCGGCGATGGCGAGTGCCGCGCGGCATTGCAGCGCCTTGCAATCGACCTTGGCATCGCCGGCCGCGTGCAGTTTGCCGGACGCATCGACATGGATGAGCGCGGCGCGGCGACACTGCAGGCGGCGTACGAAAACGCAGATGTGTTCTGCCTGCCGTCGACCGACCGCGCCGAATCGTTCGGGCTCGTGCTGCTCGAAGCGATGCGCGCGCGCCTGCCGGTGATTGCCAGCGCCATTTCCGGTTCGGGTGTCGGCTACGTCGTGCGTGATGGCGAAACCGGGTTGCTGGTGGCGCCCGGGGACGCCGGCGCGCTGGCGCAGGCATTGCGCCGGCTGTCCGCCGACGCCGACCTGCGCACACGGCTCGGCAGCGCCGGTGCGCAGCGCTGGAGCGATGAATTTACGCTGGACCGTGCAGCCGACCGTGTACTGCAACTGTATCGACATGTGCTGGCCGAGCCGATGGCTCGCGCCACAACAGCACCAGCAGGCTGACGACCGCAGGCGTGATGTGCATGATCAGCCGATTGACGGCCGTGTAGCTCTCCGCCCATTCGGCGGCGTCCGTGAACACGAACAGGAACAGCAGCAGGCCGAAGCAGCCGAGCAGCAGCAGGCTGCACAGGCCCAGCGCGTCGCTGGCGCGCAAGGCGCGCCAGCGCCACGCGACGAGCGGCGGCAAGAACCACCACAGCAGGTGCCAGTTCGATTGCGTGAACAGGCTGTGCACGATGCCGGCGGCCGCATCGCCATGCCAGGCGAGCGAGAGCTTGCCGATGACCGGGATGTCGACCACACGCGAACCGCTGCGCACCCATCCGATTGCGGCAAACAGCATCTGCGCCTGCCCCACCAGCACGACCAGCAGCAGCACGGCGAACGCGAGCGCCGCTGCGCGCAAGCGCCAACGCAGCGGCAGCGCGCCGAAGCCGATCGCCGCGAGCAGGCTCAGGCACCAGACCATGCCTTCGAGCTTGATCAGCGGCAATACGCCGGCGCAGACCAACGCCAGCAGCAACTGGTCGCGTTCGCCACGTTCCTGCCAGCGCAGCCATGCCAGCATCGAAAAGCCGAACAGCGTCGCCACCCACAGATCGGCGTAGCCGGCGAGCGCGACGTGCGATGTCAGCAGCGGCAGCGAGCCGAGCACGTAGACGCCGATTGCCGCTCCGGCGCGGCTCACCCCGATGGCTCGCCATTGGCCGTAGTGGCCGAACAGCATGCCGACCCAGAGCGCGAACCACGGCAGGTTGACCAGCTGTTCGATCCAGGCACCGGCCGCACTGGCAAACCAGACCTGCATCCAGCCCAGCGTCGACGGATAGGCCCAGGCTGGGCCGCTGTGCAGCGAGGCTGTGCTGCCGAGCAGCCAGTCGGCAACCCCGACGAACGGCACGTAGTGGCCCAGCAGAAACCAGGTCTTCGCCTTCACCGCCCATGCATCCCAGGCGTCCCACGGGTAGGTCGGCCGCAGCAGCACTTCACTGGCGATGATCGACCCGCGCCAGAGCAGTGAAGCCAGTGCCGCCGCGATCACCGCATATTTCCAGTATTCCACATTTTCACTCGTGCCCGGCGCCGCCGCGGGAGCCCGGTGCTGCCGGTACAGCGCCACGCCGGCGGCACCGGCACCGAGCGCGGCCAGCCACGGTGCGGCGTGCAGCCAGGCATGCGCGGTATCGGCGCGCGCCGCGAACGCCGCACAGGCGGCCGCTGCCAGCATTCCCAGCACGACGCCGTAGCCGATTGCCATTGCCACGCGGCCCGGCCGGCGCGGCGTGCTCAACGCGAGTGCAACCAGCGTTCCGCTGGTGCACAGCAGCAGCCAGGCCCAGAAATAAGCGGCATTCATCGGCTGCCCCTTCGCGCGCGATAGACCGCCAGCTTGCCGCCGACGAACAGCGGCGTTACCGCGATCGAACGCGAGTCCGAGCGCAAGGTCGCGTCGGAGTCGTCGTAGTGCCAATGCGTGCTCGAGCACAGCACGATGATCGTATCGGCCGGCCAGTCGCGTACCGGCAGCGCAGCGATCGCGGATTCCAGCGGTGCTGCGTTCAGCGGCAGCAGGAAATAGATCAGGCGCAGCATGGTGTAGGTCGAATCCGACCCGACCAGCACACGATCCGGCTGCCTGTTGTCGGCCAGCTGCTGGCGCGCCAGCTGCGCGAAACCGGCCACGTCCTCGTCGGGCTGCAGGCGCGCGCGCTCCTGCCACGACTTGCCGGCGTAGATCGATTCGGTAAGCCGATGCTTTGCCCAGAGGTCGGCGAGCCAGCGTGCATCCAGCGCAACCCAGCAGAGCGCACCGGCGATCACGACGCTGCGCAGCCGCTGCCTGCGCGACCCGCGCAGCAGGAAGGCGCAAACCAGCAGTGACAGAACCGTGCCGACCACCAGCGTCGCCGGCATCGACGCATTCGTGTCGGCCGAGGCGCCGACGACGTTGATCGATGCCAGGCTCCACGGCTGGTAGCCGAACCAGGCCTGGCGCAGCAGCCGCGGCAACGCATTCCAGGCTGGCGATGCCAGGCGTGCCTGATCGAGCCGAAACGGCTGGAATGCGATGCTCGGCGGTACCAGTTGCGCGGTCGCGTACTCGGCAAAACCCAGCTCGGTGATCTCGCCACGCCATGCCGGGCTGGCCGCGTGCAGGTCGACAGTCACGACACCGTCGCCGGGCCAAGGCAATGCAACGGTCTGCACATCGTCCGGCGTATCGGCGCGGCGAAACACCAGCAACAGTTCCAGCGTGCGCGGAAAATCCTCGAAGCGGTAGGTCAGCAACGGGTAATTGGCCGCGCGAAGGCGGTCCATCGGAACGCTCTGCATCGCATTGCCGTCGCTGGCGATCGCGCCTATGCCCAACGCACTGCCGTCTTCCACGCCGGCGCCCATCACCGGCCGGAAATCCTGGCCGTTGAGCGTGACCTGATCGCGCGAAAGCAGCGGCGCCGACCAGGGGATGCGCGTCGCACCGCCCAGCACCAGCAGCCAGACGGCGATGAACGCGACGACGGCCAGCGCCCTGCGCATCACGTCGCGAGCGCCGCCAGCCGATCCAGTTCCTCCGCGCTGAATCCGGCGGCACGGCGCGCCTGCGCATTGAGCGGCCGCTTGATCGCGCCGGACGCATGCCGTTCGACCAGGCCGGTGAACGTGGCGGCATGGTCCAGACCGGCCGCGCAGCAACACCAGTCGAACCAGCGCGATCCGGCGGCGACATGCGCGACTTCCTCGCGCAGGATCAGCTCGAGGATTTTCGCGCTCTCGCCATCGCCGGCGCTGCGCAGGCGCTGGATCATCGCCGGCGTGACATCGAGCCCGCGCGCCTCGAGGACCCGCGGCACCAGCGCCATCCGCTCGAGGCATGACCCGGCCGTCTTTACGGCCATCTCCCAGAGCCCGTCGTGGGCATCGAAATCGCCATAGGCGTGGCCGAGCTGCGCCAGCCGCGCGGCGAGCAGGCGAAAGTGCCGCGCTTCGTCGACGGCAACGCCGACCCAGTCGCCGTAGTAGTCGCGCGGCATCGCGCGAAACCGGTAGACGGCATCCCAGGCAAGATTGATCGCGTTGAATTCGATGTGCGCAACCGCATGGATCAGTGCTGCCCGGCCACCGATGCTGCCGAGCCCGCGCTGCGGCAGAAGCCGTGGCGCGACCAGCGCGGGCCGCGCCGGCCGGCCCGGAACGCCGATCGGCTCCGGCGCGGCGGCCGCAGCCAGGGAAAGCCTGCCGGCGGCGAATTCGGCGGCCACGATGTCGGTCAACGCGAGCTTTTCCGCCACGTCGGCGCACCCGAGGCAATCTGCGGCGCGCGTGAACAGATTTCCTTGCACTATGACCTCGGCTGCGGACTCCGCCGGCGGCATCGCGGCGCCGGCGAATTAAACCACAGGACGCTCAGTGCGGTGTGGGCGCCGGACGCACCAGACGCACTCCCGGAACCGGCTGCGTCGCCGTGTCCAGTCCCTGGTAGAGCGCCACGATGTCGCTTTCGACCGCGCCGTCGAAGCCGTCGCGGCCCAGCGGCGCGAACCAGCGCGCCAGCTCGCGCAGGCGGCCGTGCTCGTCGAGTTCGGTGGTGTAGACGCGCGCGCCACCGGCGAGCGCCGAGTCGAGCGCGGCGCGCACCTGCGAAACCGGCGCCGAGGCGTGCATCGCGGCACTGACGGCACCGGGCTGGAAGCGCACATCGACACGGTCGAAATAGTGCAGATAGCCGATCGTGTTCAGCTCCTCGGTGACCAGCACATCGGCGGCGGTCAGCCGTTCGTGGCGGGCGAGCGTTTCGGCCACGCGATAGCGCGCCGGCCATTGGCTCTCCGGCACGAACGCCACGACCAGGTTGACGCCGCCGACCAGCAGCACGGCAGCGGCCAGCACACGTCGGTCGAGCGCCGGAGCTGCGAGCGCTGCCAGTGCGAGCAGGCCGATCCAGACCGGAAACAGAAACTCGATGTTGCGCGATTCCCACCACGTGGCGAACACGAGGTTCGCCAGGCTCCAGACCGCAACGATGGAGGCGTCGCCGCGCACCCCGGCCTGCGCGTGACGCAGGAATCCCGCGGCACGCAGTGCGATCAGCAGCAGCGCAATCGCGGCGATCGCGGCGACAACGACCGCCAGCGGCGAAAGGATTACCTCGTACGCGAAGGCCAGGTTGCCGAGGCCGAGCAACGTGCCGAGCAGCCGCGAGCCGATTGCTGGCGCGGGCCGGTAGGTTCCAAACCCGCTTTGGCCATTCCACGCATACCCCAGGAACCAGCCGAGCACGTCGTTGGCGCCGTGCAGATGTCCCTGTGCAGCCCCGACCAGCAAATAGGCCGCAAGGCACGCGAACGGAACTCCCAGCGCCAGCAACAGGCACTTGGCTCGGCGCGACGCGCCCAGCTCACGACCGCGCACCAGGGCCAGCAACGCCGGATACCAGAACACATACTGCTGCAGCGTCAGCACGGCAAACACCGCCAGCGCGCCAAGGCCGAGGACGTCGGGCCAAGCCAGACGATCGCGCGCGACCAGCCACGCGAGCGAAACTGCAACGGCAGCCGCCGGCAGGATGTAGACATCCGGTTCTTCGGCGAAATTCCACGCCGCGAAACCGACCGCGTACAACGCGCCGACCAGGAACGCGCCCGATACCGCGGGTGTCCGAGGCGAGCCTGCCGAAGCCATGGGCGAGCGCGACGAGCCGCGCGACAACCCGATGCGCACGATCGCCGCTGCGATGACGAGTCCGGCGATGACATTGATCGCCTGCATGATCCAGATCGAGCGCACGCCGGACAGGCCGATCCACTGCGCAACAAGAAAGGCGCCACGGTAGAGAAAGGTCGGCAGCAGGTGATTGGGATGGAACAACTCGACGCCGCGCTCGACATCGTCGGCGTAGCGCAGGCCGTTGACGCTGAAGTCGTGGTTGAAGAAGAAAAAATACAGCGCGCCCGCCAGGCCGACGAACGCGACCAGCGCGGCGCCACGGCCGACTCGTGCGACCGGATCGGAACCGCGGCGGCCGGCGGCGGCCCGCGGTGTGCCTGTGCTCAAGCCGCCCCTCGCTGGCTCCTGACAGCATCCGACCGCGCGAACTCCAGTTCGCTGAGATATCCGGCTTCGACGCCGGTGACGTACTCGCCGGAAAAGCACGACGTATCGAAATGACTGAGCTTTTCGTTGCCGTCGGCGACTGCCGCGATGAGGTCATCCAGGTCCTGATACACGAGCCGGTCGGCGCCGATGAAATCGCGCACCTCGTCCTCGCTGCGGCCGTGCGCAACCAGCTCGGCCGGCGCCGGCATGTCGATGCCGTATACGTTCGGATAGCGCACCGGCGGCGCGGCCGAGGCGAAGTACACCTTGCGCGCACCGGCTTCGCGCGCCATCTGGATGATCTGCTTGGACGTGGTGCCGCGCACGATCGAATCGTCGACCAGCAGCACGTTCTTCTTGCGAAACTCCAGGTCGATCGCATTGAGCTTGCGTCGCACCGACTTCACGCGTTCGCTCTGTCCGGGCATGATGAAGGTGCGGCCGATGTAGCGGTTCTTGACGAAGCCCTCGCGCATCGGCACGCCCAGCTCGAGCGCGAGCGTACTGGCTGCGGTGCGCGACGTGTCCGGGATCGGAATCACCGAATCGATATCGTGATCCGGCCAAACCCGAAGGATTTTCGCCGCCAGCCGCTCGCCCATGCGCAAGCGCGCCTTGTAGACCGAAACGTCCTCGATCATCGAATCCGGGCGGGCCAGGTATACATATTCAAAAATGCACGGCGCGTGCTGGCGGCCGTCGGCACAATGCCGGCTGTACAGGTGGCCGTCGTTGGTCAGCAGTACGGCTTCGCCCGGCGCAACGTCGCGCAGTCGCCTGAAACCGAGGATGTCGAGCGCCACCGACTCGGACGCAACGACGTATTCCTTGCCGGCCGCCGTATCGCGCTCGCCGAGCATCAGCGGCCGGATGCCATGCGGATCGCGGAATGCGACGATGCCGTAACCGAGCAGCAACGACACCACGGCGTAGCCGCCGACCGCACGCGCGTGCACCCCGGCTACCGCCTTGAAGATGTGATCGGGCGTCAGCGCATGGCGCTCCTGGATCTGCAGCTCGTGCGCGAAGATGTTGAGCAGTATTTCAGAGTCCGAATCGGTGTTGATGTGGCGCCGGTCATCCTCGAACATCTCGCGCCGCAACGAATCGGTGTTGATCAGGTTGCCGTTGTGGCCGAGCGCGATGCCGTAGGGCGAATTGACGTACAGCGGCTGCGCTTCGGCCAGGCTTTCCGAACCGGCGGTGGGATAGCGGCAATGACCGATGCCGACACGGCCGCGCAGCTTGAGCATGTCGTCGCGCTGGAACACGTCGCGCACCAGGCCTGCGCCCTTGTGCAGGCGCAGGCGTTCGCCGTCGACCGTGGCGATGCCGGCGGCATCCTGGCCGCGATGCTGCAGGACGGTCAGGCCGTCGTACAACGCGGATGCGACTTCGGACTTGCCGACGATGCCGATGATGCCGCACATGTTCAGGTCGCTCCGTCAATTGCAAGTCAAACAATCAGTCAATCCAGCTGCCGCCGCTTCAATGCCCCGGCTTTTTCCCGGGCGGAGGCGGTTTTGCCGGCGCGCCCGGAGCCGCCGCCGGAATCTGAGGCAGCAACTCGCGCAAATCAAGGTGCCTGGACACCTCCGGCGGAAGATTCGCCGTCAACCAGCGCGCGCCCTGCTGAAACGTCGGCAGCAATTGCGAGCGCTGCCACCAGGCTTCGCGCGGAAACGGCGTGAACCCGAGCACGAATACCAGCAAGGTAACGAGTGCAAGGCCACGCATCAGTCCAAATATCATTCCAAGCAGCCGATCGGTGCCGGAAAGCCCGCTTCCGGTGATGAGCTTGCGCATCAGGAAACTGAGGATCGCGCCGGCTATCAGCACCGCGACGAAGCAGATCGAGTAGCCCAGCAACAGGCGCACCGACGGCGCGTCGATTGCGGTGAACGATTCGGCCAGGCGAGGGCCGAACACCCACGCCACCCAGAACGCGATGACCCAGCAAGCCAGCGCCAGCACTTCGCCGATCAAGCCGCGCCACAACCCCATCAGCACCGACAGGGCGAGCAATCCGATGATGCAGTAGTCGACCCAGTTCATTCGAAATGCGGGAAGCGGAAGTCCGGAACCGGATATCGGCAGAAAAAAGGAGGAGGCTGGATGACTCGCCGCCGGCAGGAACGGCGGCTCGTCCCGTCGCCCTCCGGAATTCCGGGTCCCGGGTCCCGGGTCCCTGACTTCATGGCTGCGTGACAATCATGCCGTCGCTCTGCAGCTTCGCCTTGATCGAGGCGCGCGCCGTCTCGGCACCCTGGCGATCGGCATAGGGACCGGCGCGGACGCGCCAAAGCGCCTGGTCGCCGCTGCCGTTACGCTCCGCGAATGCGGCAATGCCTGCGCCGCGCACGCGATCCCGCAACTTGTTCGCCTCGGCCTCGGACTTGAATGCACCCAGCTGCACCGCCCAGCCGCCGGCGCGATTGGCTGCGATCGCGCTGGCCGGCGCGTCGGCGGCGGGCTGTTCGTTCGATTCATTCACGCTGCTGGGCAACTTCGGCTCGCCCTGCTTGATGCGCAGGCGGACCGACTCCGCCGCCGCACGGTTGGCGTACGGCCCCACGCGCACGCGATGGGCTGGCTTGCCCTGATACTCGGTGTCTTCGCTGTAGGCGGCAAAGCCGGCCTTCTTGAGCTTCGCCACCAACGCATCGGCATGTCCCTGGTCGGCGTAGACGCCCAGATTGACGCTGAATCGACCACCCGCTGCAGTCGCTGCGGCCGGCGCCGGAGTTTCGGCCACGGCCGGCTTGGGTGCTTCGGCTGCCGGCCTGGATTCCGCTACCGCTGCCGCCGGCGGCGGTGGCGGCTTCGTATTGACCGACGGCTCTGCAGCCGACTTGTCCCCGGGCTTTGCGTCAGGCGCCTCGAACGTTGCCGGCGCACGCGTGTCGACCGTCACGATCTTGTCGCCGCCTGCCGGCGGCCTGGCCGCGTCCGCAGGCGTCGTCGGCGCGGACCCCACCGGCAGGGTGCGTGTCTCGAACTTGCGGTCCGGCAGCGGTGGAATATCCAGATTCTGGATCGCGCTTGCCTCCTTGGGCGGCGAGTTGCCGAGAAACATCGGCACGAAGATGATCGCCAATGCAATCAGCACCGCCGCGCCGAGCAGGCGCTGTTTCAAAGCGGAATCCATGGACACCTCCGCGAAAAATCAACGCGCATTATACCCGCGCCGATGCTGCCGCCGCGTTAACGCCCGCTCAGCTGCAGGCATCCATCGCGGCGAGTACTTCGGCAGCGACGTAGAACGAACCGAAGGCCACGATGCGGTCGCCCGGCCGCGCCTGTGTTCGCGCAGCGGCCAGAGCGGCACGTGGATCGTCATGGACGGCCGCTGTGGCCGATGGCGCCACGGCAAGCACGCGTGCCTGCAGTAGCGCCGCCGCCAGGCCACGCGGCGACAAGCCGTCGAGTGCCGCCAGCAGCCATGCATCGATCCGCGTTTGCAACGGCGCGACGATGCCGGCGACATCCTTGTCGTCGAGCGCGCCGAACACGGCGAACGTGCGCCCCGTGGCCGGGTTGGACGCAAGCCATTGCGCCAGCACGCGCGCGGCCTGCGGGTTGTGGGCAACGTCGACGACGACTTCAACCTCGCCCGGCGCGGCGATGCGCTGAAGCCTTGCCGCGATGCGGGCCGCGCGCACGCCATCGGCCAGCGCCTGCATGTTCCAGCCGAGGCGATCACGCAGCGCATGCAGCGCCATGACGGCGGCGGCGGCGTTGTCGATCTGGCACGGCGCGGCCAGCGATGGCCATGGCAGGTCGACACGCGTGCCGGCATGATGCCATTGCCATCCGGAATCCCCGCGCAGGACGCGGAAGTCGTGGCCTGCGCGCAGCACCTGGGCACCGATCCGCGCGGCCTCGTCCAGCAGGCCCTGCGGGGGTTCGCCGGTTCCGATGACCGCCGGGCGTCCGCCGCGGAAGATGCCGGCCTTTTCGCGGCCGATGCTGTCGCGATCGTTGCCGAGCCAGTCCTGGTGATCCAGGTCGATCGACGTGATCAGGGAGACGTCGGCATCGATAATGTTGACTGCATCCAGGCGCCCGCCAAGGCCGACCTCAAGCAGCGCGGCGTCGATTCCACTTTGCGCAAAAATAAACAACGCTGCAAGCGTGCCGAACTCGAAGTAGGTCAGCGGGATTTCAGCGCGCGCGACCTCGATGCGCTCGAACGCATCGACCAGCGCAGCGTCGCCGGCATCGGCCCCGGCCACGCGCACCCGTTCGTTGTAGCGCAACAGGTGCGGCGACGTATAGGCGCCCGTGCGCCTGCCGTTCGCGGCCAGCATCGCTTCGAGGAAAGCGACGCTCGAACCCTTGCCATTGGTACCGCCGACGGTGATGACGACCGGCGCGATACGGGGTTGTCCCATACGCCGCCAGACCTCTGCCACGCGCTCGAGGCCAAGCTCGATGCTGCGCGGATGGACGCGCTGCTGATAGTCGAGCCATTCGGCGAGGGATCGCCTTTTCATCGGCTGCCTCGCGCCAGCGTCAGCTTCTTCCAAGCCGTCATTTCCGCGCAAGCGGAAATCCACTTTGATCTCGCTGATGAATTTTCTTGAAGCGCAAGGCTTCCACTCGCCTCCGGCGAGCGGGGCACTTTCTCTTGTGCTGTTGAATTTTCTTGAAGTACAAAGCTTCCACTCGCCTCCGGCGAGCGGGGCACTTTCTCTTGTGCTGTTGAATTTTCTTG
>Ga0157369_10000980_pt1 | contig 36200 bp, 26 predicted proteins | sample C25metaG_FD_113461 | JGI IMG/M metagenome (GOLD analysis project Ga0157369, IMG submission 113461) | Corn rhizosphere microbial communities from Kellogg Biological Station, Michigan, USA - C2-5 metaG | ecosystem: Host-associated > Plants > Roots > Rhizosphere > Soil | place: USA: Michigan... | reverse complement strand
GGCGGCAACAGCCTGTTGTCGGTGGATTTCTCCGGGCACGGCGTGGCTGACTTTATCGTCAGCACCGTGGGCCAGGCAGCGACCAGCGACATCGTCGCGTGATGTGAGAGGAAAGCGGCGCCTCGTGCGTCGCTTTCTTCGCTTGCATCGGCCTGAGCGCCGGGCAAGGCTACGAACGGAAGTGATATTTCCTATGCGTGGATATGTTTTTACTTACACAACGATGGCATGGCTGATGGCAGTCACGCTGATGATGAGCGGAGCGACAAGCATGGCAAGCAGCCTCAGACTCGAAGAACCCTCGGCATTCGTCGGGCGCTGGCAGGCCACATTGAGCGGCCACAACGACACCGCCGAAACGCGCTCGCTGCAGGACAAACCGTCGAACACTTGCCTGGTCGAGCTTGCGCCGAACCAGACTTTGGGCGCCGGCGCCGATTGCCTGGGCGCGTGGTTGAGCGAAGCGCCGATCGGCTGGTTTCCCGAGCCAGATGGCATTTCCATCACTGGCAAGGAAGGTTCGAGAATCGCCTTTTTCAGCCGTCAGCGTAATGGCGTTTATACGCAAACATTGACTGCAGGACTGCTTATTACGCTAGAGCGTACGGCGCAGTAAGCAGCGTCTGGTAGTTGCGATGAGTTGATATAAGGCAGCGAGTACAGGTTATAAGCGCAACGCCTGATCAACTTGTTATGAAATTGTAAGCGCTACTTGCAAGTCATCTTTGAGCAGGTGGGCGGAATATCAATGGAATGCTCGTCCGTTAATGACGAGACTATGAATTCAGGAAGAATCAATGAAGATGGCGAGGTCTCCGGCCGCTCCGTTAGTCAAGGCACTGGGCGACTATAAAAGCGTTCTGATCAGCGTCGGTTGTTTCACTGCGCTGATCAACGTGTTGATGCTGGTGCCGTCCATTTACATGCTGCAAGTCTATGACCGGGTGCTGTCGTCGCAGAATGAAACCACCCTGGCAATGCTGTCGTTGATGGTGGTCGGCTTCTTCGCTTTCATCGGCCTGCTGGAAGTGATCCGCAGCTTTATCGTCATCCGTATCGGCAGTCAGCTCGAGCGGCGCTTCAATCTGCGCGTTTATCAGGCGGCGTTCGAGCGCAATTTGTTCAAGGGCGAGGGCAACGCCGGACAATCGCTGGGTGACCTGACCCATATCCGCCAGTTTGTCACCGGCCCGGCGCTGTTCGCCTTCTTCGATGCGCCGTGGTTCCCGGTCTATCTGTTTGTCATCTACCTGTTCAACGTCTGGCTCGGCGTGCTGGCGACGGCGGGCGCGCTGTTATTGATCGGGCTGGCCTGCCTCAACGAATACATGACCAAGAAGCCGCTTGGCGAAGCCGCCGGGTTTTCCCAGCAGTCCAGCCAGTTGGCCACCAGCCATTTGCACAATGCCGAAACCATTCAGGCGATGGGCATGCTCGGCTCGCTGCGCAAACGCTGGTTTGCGGTGCATTCGCGTTTTCTCGGTTTACAGAACCAGGCCAGCGACACCGGCGCGGTGATCAGTTCACTGAGCAAGACCTTGCGCCTGTGCCTGCAATCCCTGGTGCTGGGCCTGGGCGCGTTGCTGGTGATCAAGGGCGACATGACTGCGGGGATGATGATCGCCGGTTCGATCCTGATGGGCCGCGTACTGAGCCCGATCGATCAGTAGATCGCCGTGTGGAAACAGTGGAGCGGGGCGAAGCTGGCTTACCGCCGTCTCGATGCGTTGTTGCAGGCGTTTCCACCCAGCGACGAGGCGATGGCACTGCCGGCACCGAAAGGCCAGATCACCTTCGAACAAGTCAGCGCCGGCCCGCCGGGGCAGCGTGCAGCCACTTTGCACATGGTCAATTTCAATCTGGGTGCTGGCGAAGTACTCGGCGTGCTTGGCGCCTCCGGTTCCGGCAAATCGACCCTGGCCCGGGTGCTGGTCGGCGTGTGGCCAGTTCTGGGCGGCACGGTGCGACTGGACGGCGCCGATATTCATCGTTGGAACCGTGATCAGCTTGGTCCTTACATCGGTTATTTGCCGCAAGACATAGAGCTGTTCAGCGGCACCATCGCCGAAAACATCGCGCGATTCAGTGAAGCCGACGCGCAGAAAGTCGTCGCCGCCGCGCAACAGGCCGGTGTGCACGAGATGATCCTGCGCTTGCCTCAGGGCTACGACACGCAGCTGGGCGAGGACGGCAGCGGCTTGTCGGGTGGCCAGAAACAACGCGTGGCCTTGGCCCGCGCGCTGTACGGCACGCCGAGTCTGGTGGTGCTTGATGAACCCAATTCCAACCTCGACACCGTCGGCGAAGCGGCACTGGCCAGCGCCATTGCGCAACTCAAGGCGCAAGGCACGACGGTGATTCTGGTCACACATCGCTCTTCGGTATTGGCTCAGGCGGACAAACTGCTCGTGCTCAACGACGGTCGTTTGCAGGCGTTCGGCGCGAGTCAGGATGTGCTCAATGCACTTTCCGGTCAGCACGAACAGCAACGCGAAAAAGCTGCACAAACACCGGGCGGGCTCAGCATGAGCCGGCAGTATCAGCCCTCGACAAGGAATTCGGGTGTATGAGCAGCGTCAGCATGAACACGCAAAACGAAGCGAACATGGAACATGCCTACATCACCGAGCGCCCGGAACGCGACGCGAAATTCTTCGCGCGCATGGGCTGGATTCTGGCCATCGTCGGCGCTGGCAGTTTCTTCACCTGGGCGGCACTGGCGCCGCTGGATCAGGGCATTCCGGTGCAGGGCACGGTGGTGGTCTCGGGCAAGCGCAAGGCCGTGCAGTCGATGAGCAGCGGCGTGGTCAGCCGGATTCTGGTGCGCGAAGGCGAGATCGTGAAGCAGGGCCAGCCGCTGTTTCGCCTCGATCAGACGCAGGTCGCCGCCGACGTGCAATCGCTGCAGGCGCAGTACCGCATGGCTTGGGCCAGCCTCGCGCGCTGGCAGGCCGAGCGCGACAACCTCAAGCAAGTGAGCTTTCCGGCCGAGCTGAGCAACGATCCGGACCCGCGCCTGGCGCTGGTGCTGGAAGGCCAGCGGCAACTGTTCAGCAGCCGCCGCGAGGCGTTCTTCCGGGAGCAAGCGGCACTGCGCGCCAACATCGAAGGCGCCACTGCACAACTGGCCGGCATGCGCCGCGCGCGTAGCGACCTCAATACTCAGGCCAGTTCCTTGCAACAACAGTTGAGCAACTTGCAACCGCTGGCCGACAACGGCTACATCCCGCGCAACCGCTTGATGGACTACCAGCGCCAACTCTCGCAAGTGCAGCAGCAATTGGCGGAAAACACCGGTGAAAGCGGGCGCGTGGAGCAGGGCATTCTTGAATCGCGCCTGAAGTTGCAGCAGCACGGCGAGGAATACCAAAAGGAAGTGCGCACGCAACTGGCCAATGCGCAGCTCAAAAGCGTAACCCTGTCCGAACAGCTGACCTCCGCCGGTTTCGACCTGCAACACAGCGAGATCCTCGCCACCGCCGATGGCGTGGCGGTCAACCTCGGCGTGCACACCGAAGGCGCTGTGGTGCGTCAGGGCGAAACCCTGCTGGAGATCGTTCCGCAAGGCACCACCCTGGAAGTGGAAGGGCACTTGCCGATCAACCTGATCGACAAGGTCGGCACGCATTTGCCGGTGGACATTCTGTTTACCGCGTTCAACCAGAGCAAAACCCCGCGCGTGCCCGGCGAAGTCAGCCTGATCTCGGCCGACCAGAGGGTCGATGAGAAAACCGGCGTGCCGTATTACGTGTTGCGCAGCAGCGTCAGCGATCAGGCCATGGAAAAGCTCAACGGTCTGGTGATCAAGCCCGGCATGCCGGCGGAAATGTTCGTGCGCACCGGTGAGCGTTCACTCCTCAACTACCTGTTCAAACCGCTGTTTGATCGCGCCGGTTCTGCGTTGACCGAGGAATAAGGATGTTAGGCTGTATGAAAAAGCTTTCCATGCTGGGGGCCGCAGTGATGCTGCTCGCAAGCCACTCGGCCATTGCGGCCATGGGGCCGTTCGAGATTTACGAACAAGCATTGCGCAATGATCCGGTGTTCCTTGGCGCGATCAAGGAGCGTGATGCCGGTCTTGAAAACCGCGTGATTGGTCGCGCCGGGCTGCTGCCTCGGATCGGCTACACCTACAACAAAGGCCGCAACTCGTCCAAGGCTACGTCTCTGGATGATCGTGCGCGCAACCGCACCGACGAGCGCAACTACAACAGTTACGGCTCGGCGCTGACGGTGCAGCAACCGCTGCTCGATTACGAGGCTTACGCGGCGTATCGCAAGGGCGTCGCGCAGTCGTTGTTTGCCGACGAAGCGTTTCGCGGCAAGAGTCAGGAGCTGTTGGTGCGCGTGCTGGACAACTACACCAAAGCCTTGTTTGCCCAAGACCAGATCGACATCGCCCAGGCGAAGAAGAAGGCCTACGAGCAGCAGTTTCAGCAGAACGAACACATGTTCAAGCAGGGCGAGGGCACGCGTACCGACATTCTCGAAGCCGAATCGCGCTATGAGCTGGCGACTGCCGAGGAAATCGAAGCGCGTAACGAGCAGGATGCGGCCCTGCGTGAACTGGGGGCGCTGGTCGGCGTGCCGGCAGTGGACATCAGCGATCTGGCGCCGCTTGGTCAGCAATTCCAGACCTTCATCCTGCAGCCGGCCAATTTCGATACCTGGCATGAACTGGCGATCAGCAACAACCCGAACCTCGCTTCGCAGCGGCAGGCCGTGGAGGTGGCGCGCTACGAAGTCGAGCGCAACCGCGCCGGGCACCTGCCGAAAGTCAGTGCCTACGCCTCGATGCGCGACAACGAGTCTGAAAGCGGCAACACCTATAACCAGCGCTACGAAACCAACACCATTGGCCTTGAAGTCAGCGTGCCGCTGTATGCCGGCGGCGGGGTATCGGCCTCGACGCGGCAGGCCAGCCGCACCATGGAACAGGCTGAATACGAACTGGATGGCAAGACCCGCGAAACCTTGATCGAACTGCGCCGACAGTTCAGCGCGTGCCTGTCCGGGGTGAGCAAATTGCGCGCTTATCAGAAAGCCTTGAAGTCGGCCGAGGCGCTGGTGGTCTCGACCCGACAAAGCATTCTGGGCGGCGAACGTACCAACCTCGACGCGTTGAACGCCGGGCAGCAACTGTTCACCACCCGCCGCGACCTGGCCCAGGCACGTTACGACTACCTGATGGCCTGGACCAAATTGCATTACTACGCCGGGACGCTGAATGAGCAGGATCTGGCGCGGGTGGACGAAGCATTTGTGGTCGCGCAACAGCCCTCACCCTGACCAAGGGGGGAACGGGCGAAACCGCTATCAGCCCTGAACAAAACTACAAAAACGAGAGTGATGACCATGGACGTACGCATCAAACCGATTTCGCTCGGCACGCTGTTGCTGGTGACCTCGGCGACTCAGGCGCAATACCTGGAATCAGGCCAGCCCGGCGCCCCATCCAGTTGGCGCAGCGCCGAGTTCCTGCGTGACTGGGGCCTGCAACGCATGCAGGCCGATCAGGCCTACGCAGCCGGCATCACCGGCAAGGGCGTGAAAATCGGCGCACTCGATTCCGGTTTCGATGCCGCCCACCCGGAATTCGCTGCCGATCGTTATCACCCGATAACGGCCAGCGGCAGCTACGTCGATGGCTCAGCGTTCAACGTCGACGGCACGCTCAACCCGAACAACGACTCCCACGGCACCCACGTCGTCGGCACCATGGGCGCAACCCGTGATGGCAGCGGCATGCATGGGGTGGCGTACAACGCGCAGATCTACGTCGGCAACACCAACAAGAACGACAGTTTCCTCTTCGGCCCCAGCCCTGATCCGCGCTATTTCAAAGCGGTGTACGACAGCCTCGCCGATGCCGGGGTGCGGGCGATCAACAACAGTTGGGGCAGTCAGCCGCCGGATGTCAGCTATCGCACGTTGGCCGACCTGCACGCCGCCTACGCGCAACACTGGAACAAAGGCACTTGGCTGGACGCCGCTGCTGACGTTTCCCGGCGCGGCGTGATCAATGTGTTCAGCGCTGGCAACAGTGGCTACCCGAATGCCAGCGTGCGCTCGGCGCTGCCGTATTTTCAGCCAGATCTGGAAGGCCACTGGCTGGCGGTGTCCGGGCTCGATCAGAGCAATCAGCAGAAGTACAACCAGTGCGGCATCGCCAAATACTGGTGCATCACCACGCCGGGGGCGAAGATCGACAGCACCATTCCTGGCGGCGGTTATGCGATCAAGTCCGGCACCTCGATGGCGGCACCGCACGCGACCGGGGCCCTGGCGCTGGTGATGGAGCGTTATCCGTACATGAACAACCAGCAGGCGCTCGAAGTGCTGCTGACCACTGCCACCCAGCTCGATGGCTCAAGCACAGACGCACCGAACGAGCGCGTCGGCTGGGGCGTCGCCAATCTAAACCGGGCGATGCGCGGGCCGGGGCAATTGCTGGGTGCGTTCGATGCCAACCTAGGGGCAGGGCAGCGCGATGTCTGGAGCAATGACATCTCCGACAAGGCGCTGCTCCAGCGCCAGCGCGAAGACCTCGCCGAGCACAGCGCCTGGCAGCAAACCCTGCAGGACAAAGGCTGGCAGAACGGTGTTGCGGCCGGCGCCAGTCAGCAGGACCAGACCGATTACGCCGTCGGCATGCTCCGTGATGCGGCAGCGGCGAACCGGGTGTATCAAGGCAGCCTGATCAAGTCCGGCGCCGGGCAATTGTTGCTCAGCGGCGCAAACACCTATCGCGGCCCGACCACCGTCAACGGCGGTCTGCTGATCGTCAACGGTTCGCTGACTTCAGCGGTCACCGTCAACGACAGCGGCACCCTCGGCGGCTCGGGAAGCATCGGTGCGTTGACCGCCAACAGCGGCGGCCGGGTCGCACCGGGCAACTCCATCGGCACCTTGAGCGTCGCCGCTGATGTGACACTCGCCCCGGGCTCGACGTACGCCGTTGAGCTGTCGCCCACCAGCAGCGACCGCATTGTCGCCGGCGGCACGGCAACCGTGAGCGGCGCCAACGTCAGCCTGGCGCTGGAAAACAGCCCGACCTTGCTCAGTAGCGCCGAAGCGCAAAGCCTGCTCGGTCGTCAGTACAACATCCTGCAAGCGGCCGGTGGCGTGCAGGGGCAGTTCGCTGCGGTGGTGCCGAACTACCTGTTCATCGGCGGCGCCCTCGACTACGCCGCAAGCGGCATCCAGCTGAATATCCAGCGCAATGCCACAAGCTTCGCCAGCGTCGGGCAAACGCCAAACCAGCGTTCGGTGGCGGCGGCAGTCGAAGCGCTGGGCGCCGGCAATTCGGTTTACGAAAGCGTTCTTCGTGCGCCGACTCAGGCTTCGGCCCAGCAAGCCTTCCAGCAACTGAGCGGCGAGATTTATCCGGCACTGGGGACAATGCTGATCAACGACAGCCGCGAGTTGCGTGATGCGGTCGGCGAGCGGCTGCACGATCAATCGGCGACCCGCAGCAACGGCTGGATCAAAGCCCTCGGCGCCTGGGGCAGCACCGATTCCAGTCACGACACGGCCGGGTACAACACCTCGATCGGCGGTCTGCTGGCGGGTGTCGACGGCGCGCTCGATGAGCAGACCCGCATCGGTCTGGTCACCGGCTACAGCGATAGCTCCTTGAGCATGGGCTCGGGCACGCATTCCTCGGCGAAAGTCGACAGCTACCACCTTGGCGCTTACGCCGGACACGACATCGGCGCCTGGCGCTTGAGCAGCGGTGCGGCGTACAGCTGGCATCGCGGCGATGTGAAGCGCGATCTGCAATACGACGAGGTCAGCGCCAAGCAAAAAGCCAAGCTAGATGCGACCACCACCCAAGTCTTCGCCGAAGCAGCGTATCGCTTGCAGTTGCAACCTTTGGCGCTGGAATCGTTCGCCAACCTGACTTACCTGCATCTGGACACCGAAGGCTTCACTGAAAGGGGCGACGCCGCTGCGCTGAAAAGCGCTGGGGATCAGCGCGATGCAGTGTTGAGCACCTTGGGCGTGCGGGCGAGCAAAACCTTCAACCTTTCCAGCCAGCAAACGCTGGACGTCAGCGCTCGGCTCGGCTGGCAGCACAGCCTCAGCGATATTGAATCGCAGCAGCATTTGCGCTTTGCCAGCGGCGGCACGCCGTATTCAGTGGAGAGCGCGGCGCTGGTGCGCGATGCCGCACTGGTTGGCGTGCAGGCCAGTCTGGCGTTGAGCAAGGACGTGCTGGTCAACCTCGATTACAACGGCCAACTCGCCAGCCGCGAGAAGCTGCATGGCGTTGGGCTGAGTCTGAACTGGCAGTTCTGACACAGGATTTTTCGCAACATCACTAAGGAAGGTCGTGGATGGATAACAACAATACCCCCGCGCAATCGGGTGGCCGCTTTGCCCTGAAAACCCTGACAGTCGCCATGCTGTGTGCCAGTGCGATGGCGCAGGCAGCGCCTTACGTGGAAAACGGCCGCAACGGCGATCCGTCGAGTTGGCGCAGCAGTGAATTCAAGGCCGACTGGGGCCTGGGGGCGATCGGCGCGGATTACGCTTACGCCGCTGGCTATACCGGCAAAGGCGTGAAGCTGGGCATCTTCGATCAGCCGGTCTACGCCGCGCATCCGGAGTTCTCTGGCAGTAACAAAGTCGTCACTTTGGTCACCAGCGGCATCCGCGAATACACCGACCCGTACATACCGGTGAAGGCCGGCGATGCGTTTGTCTATGACGGTTCGCCCTCGGTCGGCTCCAACGGCAAGCTCGGCGCCCACGGCACTCACGTCGGCGGCATCGCGGCAGGCAGTCGCGACGGTGGGGTGATGCATGGCGTGGCATTCGGTGCGCAGATCATCAGCGCTGACAACGGCGACCCGGGGCCGGAAGACGGCATCGTGCGCGGTAACGACGGCGCGGTGTACAAGGCCGGTTGGGATGCGCTGATCGCCAGCGGAGCGCGGATCATCAACAACAGCTGGGGCATCGGCATCACCGACCGCTTCGACCTCGGCGGCCGCGATCCGGCGTATCCGCATTTCACCGTCAACGACGCGCAGTTGCAGTTCAACGAAATCCGCACCTTGCTCGGCACCAAACCCGGCGGCGCCTACGACGGCGCCATTGCCGCCGCACGCAGCGGCATCGTCACTATTTTTGCCGCTGGCAACGATTACAACCTGAACAATCCGGATGCCATCGCCGGCCTCGGCTACTTCGTCCCGGACATCGCGCCGAACTGGATCACCGTCGCCGCGTTGCAGCAGAACCCGGACACCGCCAGCGCCAATCCGTATGTGATCAGCACGTTCTCCTCGCGTTGCGGCTATACGGCGAGTTATTGCGTCTCGGCGCCGGGCACCAAGATCTACAGCTCGATCATCGAAGGCACCAACGCCGGCAACCTGACCACCAGCTACGCCAATTACAACGGCACGTCGATGGCGGCACCGCACGTCGCCGGTTCCATCGCCGTGCTGATGGAGCGTTTTCCGTACATGAGCGGCGATCAGGTCGCCAGCGTGTTGCGCACCACCGCCACCGACCTCGGCGCGCCGGGCATCGACGCCTTGTACGGCTGGGGCATGATCAACCTGCGCAAAGCCATCGACGGCCCGGCGATGTTCGTCACCGAGCAGGACATTCCGGAGGAATTCCGCGTGCAGGGCGCTTATGGCTCTGGCCAGTTCGTTGCTGACTTGCCGGGCATCGGCGCGATCATCGATCAGGGCAAACCGACCGAGCGCGTGTGCAGCGACATCACGTGCGGCCTCGACACTTGGCGCAACGACATCGGCGGCCATGGCGGTCTGACCAAGCAAGGTATCGGCACCCTGGTGCTGACCGGCAACAACACTTACAGCGGCCCGACGCTGGTCAATCAGGGCCGTTTGGCCATCAACGGTTCGCTGCAATCGGCGGTCACCGTCAACAACTGCGGCATCCTCGGCGGCAATGGCCGCATTGGCGCGCTGGCGGTGAGCAGCGGCGGTACGGTGGCGCCGGGCAATTCCATCGGCACCCTGAACGTGGCGGGTGACGTAACCTTCGCGCCGGGTTCGACCTACACCGTAGAGCTGTCGCCGACCAGCAGCGATCAGATCGTCGCGGGCGGCAAAGCGGTCATCGACGGCGCCACGGTGAGCCTGTCGCTGGAAAACAGCCCGACCCTGCTCAGCACCGGCGAAGTGCAGAGCCTGCTCGGCACCGGCGAAGTGCAGGGCCTGCTCGGCACCCGCTACAACATTCTGCAAGCGGCGGGTGGCATTGAAGGGCGCTTCGGCCAGGTCTTGCCGAATTACGCCTTCCTCGGCGGCACTCTGGATTACTCGGCGGGCGGCATTCAGTTGGCGGTCGGGCGCAATGAGGCATCGTTTGCCAGCGTCGGGCTGACGCCGAACCAGCGCGCCGTTGGTGCGGCCGCCGAGCGTCTGGGCGCGGGCAACGCGCTGTTCGAAACCCTGTTGCTGTCGCCCAACGCGGCGTCGGCGCAACAGGCCTTTCAACAGTTGTCCGGCGAGATCCACCCGGCCATCGGCACGCTGCTGGTCAACGACAGCCGCTACCTGCGCGAAGCCGTCGGCGAGCGTCTGCGTGAGCGTGATCTGTTCAACGCCGATGCGCCGACTGATGAGCGCAGCAACGTCTGGGTCAAGGTCCTCGGCTCGTGGGGCGAGAGTGACGGCGGCCATGACAATGCCGATTCCAACAGCTCCATCGGCGGGCTGCTGGCCGGTGTCGACGGGCTGATCGCTGAAGATACCCGTCTCGGTTTCGTCACCGGTTACAGCGACAGCTCGTTGAGCATGGGCAGCGGCACGCATTCGTCGGCGTCGGTCGACAGCTACCATTTGGGTGCATATCTGGGCCATGAGATCGACGCGTTGCGCCTGACCGTCGGCGGCGCATACAGCTGGCATCGTATCGATGTGAAACGTGACCTGCAGTTCGGCGACGTCAGCGGCAAACAGAAAACCAAACGTGACGCGACCACCGCGCAACTGTTCACCGAGGCCGCTTACGATCTGGGCCTGCAACCGATGAACCTGGAGCCGTTCGCCAATCTGTCCTACGTGCACCTCAACACCGACAGCTTCACCGAGAAGGGTGACGCTGCCGCGCTCAAGGGTGGCGAAGACAACCGCGACGTGGTGCTGTCGACCCTCGGCGTACGCGCCAAGCGCAGCTTCGCCTTGTCGGATAAGCATCAGCTGGAACTGGGCGCCAGCCTCGGCTGGCAGCACAACCTGAGCAGCGTCGATGCCGACAGTCATCTGGCCTTCGCCAACGGCAACAGCGCGTTCACTGTGCAGAGCGTGTCGATGGATCGTGACGCCGCCGTGGTCGGCGTGCGCGCGGGTCTTGCGCTCAATCGCGACGTGCGGGTCAACCTCGATTACAACGGCCTGATCGGCTCGAACGAGAAGGATCACGGCGTCGGCCTGACCCTCGACTGGCAGTTCTGAGGCGTAACCGGCAGCGCTTCACGGGCTGCCGGTTTTTCCAAAAAAAGAGCGCTGCACATGGGATTGTTCGATTACAAAAATCCAACTGTGCAGGAGATCCAACTGTGCAGGAGATCCAACTGGGCAGGAGATTTTAATTGTGCAGGAGATCCAAATGTGGGAGCGGGCTTGCTCGCGAAAGCGGTGTGTCAGTCAAGAAGGTGCCGTCTGACACTCAGCTTTCGCGAGCAAGCCCGCTCCCACAGGTACTGCGTACACATGATATTTGAGGGTCATCACAAGATGTAATGAATGCTCCGGAGCCTCGCGCTCTGGCTGTGAGCTATCTCTGACAATTCCAACAACAAGAGAGGCAATGGCAATGGGTGTATACGACTACAAGAACTTCGGCACGGCCGAATCCGCAGCGCTGTTCAGCGATGCCATGGCGATCACGCTGTATTCCTATCACAACCTCGATAACGGCTTCGCCGCCGGTTACCAGCACAACGGCTTTGGCCTCGGCCTGCCGGCGACGCTGGTCACCGCGCTGATTGGCGGCACCGATTCGCAAGGTGTGATCGCCGGTATCCCGTGGAATCCCGATTCGGAAAAGCTCGCCCTCGAGGCCGTGCAAAAGGCCGGCTGGACGCCGATCAGCGCCGCGCAATTGGGCTACGACGGCAAGACCGATGCACGCGGGACATTCTTCTGCGAGAAGGCCGGCTACACCAGCGCGCAGGTGGAAATCCTCGGCAAGTACGATCCCCAAGGCCAATTGACTGAATTGGGCATCGCCTTTCGCGGCACCAGCGGCCCGCGTGAAATCCTCATCGGTGACTCGCTTGGCGACGTGATCAACGATCTGCTCGCGGCGTTCGGCCCGGCCGACTACGCGAAAAACTACGTCGGCGAAGCTTTCTGCAATCTGCTCGACGATGTCGTCGCCTTCGCCCGGGCCAACGGCCTCAGCGGCAAGGACGTGCTGGTCAGCGGTCATAGCCTGGGCGGCCTGGCGGTGAACAGCATGGCTGACTTGAGCGCTGGCAAGTGGGGCGGCTTCTTTGCCGAATCCAACTACATCGCCTATGCCTCACCGACCCAGAGCAGCGGCGACAAAGTGCTGAATATCGGTTACGAAAATGACCCGGTGTTTCGGGCCCTCGACGGTTCAACGTTCAGCAGTGCCTCGGTGGGCGTGCACGATGCGCCGCACACCTCGACCAGCGACAACATCGTCAGCTTCAACGATCACTACGTCTCAAATGCCTGGAACGTGCTGGCGTATTCGATCCTGAATATCCCGACGTGGATTTCACACCTGCCCACTGGCTACGGCGACGGCATGAGCCGTGTGCTGGAGTCGAAGTTCTACGACCTGACCAGCCGCGACTCGACGATCATCGTCGCCAACCTGTCTGATCCTGCGCGGGCCAATACCTGGGTGCAGGACCTCAACCGCAACGCCGAACCCCACAAGGGCAGCAGCTTCATCATCGGCAGTGACGGCAACGACCTGATCCAGGGCGGCAGCGGCAATGACAATCTGGAGGGCCGCGCCGGCAATGACAGCTTCCGTGACAGCGGCGGCTATAACGTCATTCTGGGCGGGCAGGGCAGCAACACCCTCGACTTGCAGCAGACGGTGAAAAACTTTGATTTTGCCAACGACGGCGCCGGCAACCTGTACATCCGCGATGCCAACGGCGGGATCAGCATCACCCGGGACATTGGCAGCATCGTCAGCAAAGAGCCGGGTTTTCTCTGGGGCGTGTTCAAGGACGACGTGCTGCACAGCGTCACTGCCAGCGGTTTGAAAGTCGGCAGTAATCTCACCGCTTATGAATCAAGTATTGGAGGCACGGCCGGCGCAGACACACTCAAGGCGCATACCGGCGGTGACTGGCTGTTCGGGCTGGAGGGCAACGATTATTTGCTCGGCGGTGCGGGCGATGACGTGTTTGTCGGTGGCGCTGGCAATGATCTGCTGGAAGCGGGTGGCGGGGCGGATACGTTTCTGTTCAACGGTGCGTTCGGTCAGGATCGTGTGCTTGGCTATACGGCCAACGACAAACTGGTGTTTCTTGGCGTGCAGGGCGTGTTGCCGGGGGATGATTACCGTGCCCATGCGTCGGCGGTCGGACAGGATACCGTGCTGACGTTTGGTGGAGATTCAGTGACGTTGGTGGGGGTGGCGCTTGGGAGCTTGAGCGCCGACGGGGTTGTTATCGCCTGATGTTGGTGCGGGGCCTGTGCCGGCCCCTTCGCGAGCAGGCTCGCTCCCACAGGGGGATTTGTGGACAACGCAGATCCAGTGTGGGAGCGAGCCTGCTCGCGAAAAACGATCATTCAAGCAAAGTCAGTCTTCCTTGCGCACGGTCGCGACTTCATCAGCGCGAACCTTGACCTTGGCGCCGGAGATGTCTTCGAACTCATAGAAGCCATCTTCGGTCTCGGTCTTCGGCATGTCCTCGGTCAGGTACTGGGTGCCGTTCTGCAGCGTCACCACGGTCTGGGTCGAACAGCCGCCCAGCGCCAACAGGGCCGCGACTGCGACAGGAATGCCCAGCATCTTGATTTTCATACCCACCTCTGACTCCTTGCTTGAATGTGATTACGGGCATTGTCGGCCCTCTAACGCGGTTGGTGCCAGCAGCGGCGGAAAAGTTCGATGGCAGCGCGAAAAAATGCCATTGATCTTTTTCCGTTTGCGCCGGGCAGGGCTGAGCTGGTATCTGTACGCATAACCAGTGTTCGCTTGCCGTGGCTTTGAATTCCCGTGACCTCCAACCCTCTCGAAGATCCGTTCTATTACCTTAACAACTTCCGGCAAGTGCTTGATTGGCTTGGACTTCGCTATGCGGATGTGATGAGCGCGAGCGAGCACGGTTTCATCCGCGACTTCAATACGCTGCCGCAAGCCTCGCAGGGATTGCTGGTGCGCATGGTCATGCGCAAGGGCATTCACTTTCGCGCGAGCAAACTCAATTACCTGGAAATTGGCGACATTGCCGAAGCGGCGCGGCCGTTGCTCGATCATGGCTGGCTCGATGAACACGCGGATCTGACGCTGGCAGAACTGTTCGATGTCCTGCTCAAGGCCGAGCTCTTGCAAGCTTTCGGCGTGTTTATCGAACAGCCGAAAGGGCGCAAGGACGAGTGGCTGCCCGTGCTGGCCGAGCAGTTCAGCGAGGCGCAAACCCTACGCGCCTGGGCGCCGCAACTGGCTGAACGGCTGTTCAGCCTGACCCTGATGGACCTGTGCGATCGCCTGCGCCTGATGTTCTTTGGCAATCTGTATCAGGACTGGTCGGAGTTCGTGCTGGCCGACCTGGGCATCTTCACCTATGAAAAAGTCGAGTTCTGCGCCGACTCCCGAGGCCTGCGCAGTCGCGAAGACGTCGATGCCTGTCTGTTCCTGCATCAGTGCCAGTTGCGCTTCGAAGCCGGGGAACCGCTGGAAGAGATCGTCGAACAGATCAACGCCGTGCAATTCGACAACCCGTGGCTGCACCGCCGACAAGCCAAGGCGTTGTTCCAGATCGGCCAATATGGCGAGCGCATCGGCGACTTTGCGCTGGCCCTGAGTGTTTACCGCGACTGCGCCTACCCGGGCGCGCGCTTGCGCATGATCCGTGTGCTCGAACGCTGCGGCGAATACGCGCTGGCGCTGGAGCTTGGCACGCTGGCCGAACAGGCGCCGCAGAGCGCGGCCGAGCAGCAAGGCTTGCAGCGCATCGTCCCGCGCCTGCGGCGCAAACTCGGTGGCCCGCCGCTCAAGCGTGCCAAGGCCAGAGAGGTCGAGCGCCTTGACTTGCACTTGCCGCGCACCGATCCGGCGCGGTCGGTGGAATTTCATGTACAAGCGCACTTGCATGCCGATGACGGCCCGGTGCATTACGTCGAGAACAGCCTGATCAATTCACTGTTTGGCCTGTTGTGCTGGCCGGCGATCTTTGCGCCGTTGCCGGGTGCGTTCTTCCACCCGTTCTAGCGCGGCCCGGTCGATCTGCTCAGCGAAGATTTCCTTGAGCGCCGCGCCGAGCTGTTCCAGGCCTGCCTGGGCGAACTCGACGGCGGTCGCTACGTCGAGACAATCCGCCAGCGCTTCGTCGACAAGTGGGGCATTCAGTCGCCGTTCGTGTTCTGGGGCGCGCTCAATGAAGACTTGCTGGAGCAGGCGCTGGCCTGTCTGCCCGCCGACCACCTGAAACACTGGTTCAACCGATTGCTGCTCGACATCAAGGCCAACCGCGCCGGCATGCCGGACCTGATCCAATTCTGGCCGCAGCACAAGACCTACCGGATGATCGAAGTCAAAGGCCCCGGCGACCGCTTGCAGGACAATCAACTGCGCTGGCTGGAGTTCTGCCACGAGCACCAGATGCCAGTGGCCGTGTGCTACGTGCAATGGGCGGAGCAGAGCGCTTGAGTTACAGCATCGCCGTCCGTGCACTGTGCGAGTTCACCGCCAAGACCGGCGACCTCGACCTGCGTTTCACCCCGTCGCCGACGGCGCTGGAAGGTATTGTCGGCCATCGCACCGGGGCCTCGCGGCGCAGCGAGCAGTACCAGAGCGAAGTGGCGCTGCAAGGCGAATTCGGCGAGCTGAAGGTCAAGGGCAGGGCGGATGGCTACGACCCGGCGCAAAACTGCCTGGAAGAAGTCAAAACCTATCGCGGCGACCTGAGCAAGCAGCCGGCCAATCACCGCCAGTTGCACTGGGCGCAGGCGAAAATCTACGGCTGGTTGATGTGCCAGAAACTGCAACTGCAGCAGATCAATCTGGCGTTGGTGTATTTCGACGTCGTCAGTGAAAAGGAAACCTGTCTGGTTGAATCCCACAGCGCCGAGTCGCTCCAGGTTTTTTTTGCGCAGCAGTGTGGTTTGTTCCTGCAATGGGCCGAGCAGGAAATGGCCCACCGCGAGGCGCGCAACCTGGCCGCGCAGCAACTGGCGTTCCCGCACGCGGATTTTCGCCCCGGCCAACGGCATCTGGCCGAGTCGGTGTTCAAAGCCGTCAGCACCGGCCGCTGCCTGATGGCCCAGGCGCCGACCGGCATTGGCAAGACCCTCGGCACGCTGTTTCCGATGCTCAAGGCCCTGGCGCCGCAGCAACTGGACAAGGTGTTCTTTCTTACCGCCAAGACCCCGGGGCGCAAACTGGCGCTCGATGCCAGCCAGGTGTTGTTCAGGCAAGCGCCGGACTTGCCGCTGCGGGTGATGGAAATGGTCGCCCGCGACAAGGCCTGCGAACACCCGGACAAGGCCTGCCACGGCGAATCCTGCCCGTTGGCTCAGGGTTTTTATGATCGCCTGCCGGCTGCCCGCGAGTCTGCCAGCCATATCAACCTGCTCGATCAGGCGGCGATGCGTGCAGTCGCCGCGCAGCACAGCGTGTGCCCGTATTACCTGAGTCAGGAAATGGCTCGCTGGGCGGATGTGGTGGTTGCCGACTACAACTATTACTTCGACTTCAGCGCGCTGCTGTTCGGCCTCGCGCAGCTCAATCAGTGGAAAGTCGCGGTGCTCGCCGACGAGGCGCACAACCTGGTCGAACGCGGCCGGCAAATGTACAGCGCCAGTCTCGACCAGTTCACCCTCGCCAGCGTGCGCAAAACCGCGCCGGCAGCGCTGAAGAATGCCCTGCAACGGGTCAACCGCGAATGGAACGCGCTGCATGCGCCGCAACTGGCGGCGTATCAGGCCTACGACAAGGCGCCGGACAAACTCCTGCACGCCATCTCGCTGTGTTGCGCGGCCATTGGCGATTACCTCAACGAGCATCCGCAAGGCCTCGACAGCGGCCTGCAGAACTTCTATTTCGACTTGCTGCAATTTGCCCGGGTCGCCGAGCTGTACGACGAGCATTACCTGTTCGATATCAGCAAACGCGACCTCGACCGCAAGCGTCCACTGTCACAACTGTGCCTGCGCAACGTGGTGCCGGCGGCGTTCATCGGTCCGCGCCTGACAGCGGCGCGGAGCAGTGTGCTGTTCTCGGCCACGCTGAGCCCGCGCAACTACTACGCCGACTTGCTCGGCACGCCCGCCGACACGGTGTGCATCGACGTCGAATCGCCGTTCAGCGCCGAGCAATTGCAGGTGCACATTGTCAGCCAGATCTCCACGCGTTTTAACCATCGCCAGGCCTCGCTGGAGCCTATCGTCGAACTGATCGCCCGCCAGTTCAGCGAGCGCCCGGGCAATTATCTGGCGTTCTTCAGCAGTTTCGATTACCTGCAACAGGTCGCGACGTTATTGGCCGAGCGCCATCCGCACATCACTCAATGGCTGCAATCGCGGGGCATGGCCGAGAGCGCGCGGCAGGCGTTTCTCGACCAGTTCAGCGCTCACAGCCAGGGCGTCGGCTTTGCGGTATTGGGCGGCGCGTTTGGTGAGGGCATCGATTTGCCCGGTGCGCGACTGATCGGTGCGTTCATCGCCACGCTGGGGCTGGCGCAGCTCAATCCGGTCAACGAGCAGATGAAGCGGCGCATGGCCGCCATTTTCGGCGCCGGTTACGACTACACCTATTTGTACCCGGGAATGCAAAAAGTCGTTCAAGCCGCCGGGCGGGTAATTCGCACCCGTGAGGATCGCGGCACGGTCATGCTCATCGACGACCGCTTTGCCGAAAGCCGCATCCAGCAACTGCTGCCGCGCTGGTGGGCGATCAAAAGCGAGCCGGTACTTTCCAAATCAGCGGATTCACGCATACTTCAGCCCATGACAGTGGCTGGTGAGTGTGATGAGTGAGAACAATAGAACCGCAGCGATTGAAGACAGCCGTTTCCGGCTGCTGATCGACGCGGTTGTCGACTATGCGATCTACATGATCGACCCCGACGGTACCATCACCAGTTGGAACTCCGGCGCCAAACGTTTCAAAGGTTATGAAGAAGCCGAGATCATCGGCGAGCACTTCTCGCGCTTCTATACCCCTGAAGACCGCGCCAACGGCATGCCGCAACGGGCGCTGGACACGGCGATCCGTGAAGGTCGCTTCGAAGGCGAGGGCTGGCGCGTGCGCAAGGACGGCACGCACTTCTGGTCGCACGTGGTGATCGACCCGATCATCGACCCCAACGGCCAGTTGCTCGGTTTCGCCAAGATCACCCGAGACCTCACCGACCGCAAAATGGCCGAGGAAACCCTCAAGCAAAGCGAACAGCAGTTCCGCCTGCTGGTGCAGGGCGTCACCGATTACGCGATCTACATGCTCAGCCCCGAAGGCTGCGTCAGCAACTGGAACCAGGGCGCGCAGCGCATCAAGGGCTATCTGCCGGAAGAAATCATCGGCCAGCATTTTTCAATCTTCTACACCCCCGAAGACCGCGAACTCGGCGAGCCGCAGCATTCGCTGGAGATTGCCACCCGCGAAGGCCGCTTCGAGAACCGCAGTTGGCGGATGCGCAAGGACGGTACGCGCTTTCTCGCTCACGTAGTGGTGGATGCAATTCGCGGCGACACCGGCACGCTGCTCGGTTTTGCCAAGATCACCCGCGATGTCACCGAGGCGCACGAGGCGCAGCAGGCCCTGGAAAAAACCCGTGAGGCGTTGTTCCAGGCGCAGAAGATGCAGGCGATCGGCCAACTCAGCGGCGGTATCGCCCATGACTTCAACAACCTGCTGACGGTGATTCTCGGCAATCTCGAGATCGTGCAGAAGCGCATCGGTGACGCGCCGAAAATCGCTCGACTGCTGGAAAACGCCACCCAAGGCGCCTTGCGCGGTGTTTCGTTGACCCAGCGCATGCTGGCCTTCGCCCGGCGCCAGGAACTGAAGACCGAATCGGTGGATATCCCGCAACTGGTGCAAGGCATCACCGGGCTGCTGCGCAGTTCGTTGGGGCCGGGGATTCGCATCGAAACACGCTTTCCCGACGACCTGCAGCCAGTGCTGGCCGATAGCAATCAGCTGGAACTGGCGATCCTCAATCTCGCCACCAATGCCCGCGATGCCATGCCCGAGGGCGGCACGGTGATCATTCAGGCGCAAGCCGAGGTGGTGCTGGAACAAACTCATTCGACCCTCGCGGCGGCGCGTTACGTGTGCCTGAGCCTGATCGACAGCGGCGAAGGCATGGACGAAGCCACGCTGGCCTGCGCCCGTGATCCGTTCTTCACCACCAAAGGCCTGGGCAAAGGCACCGGGCTGGGCTTGTCGATGGTGCACGGCTTCATCGAGCAGTTGGGCGGGCGCTTTATTCTGAAAAGCGAGAAGGGCCAGGGTACGGCGGCCGAGCTGTGGATTCCGGTGGCGCTTGAGCGTACGGCCAGTCGCCCGGCGTACAGCAACGCCGCGCCCATTGCGGTGCCGAGGCTCAGTGTGCTGGTGGTCGATGACGATTCGCTGGTGCTGACCAGCACCAGTCTGCTGCTCGAAGATCTTGGCCACCGCGTTATCGGCGCGACCTCCGGCGCCCAGGCGCTGGCGCTGTTCGGTCAGGGCGAAGTGATTGATCTGGTGATCACCGACATGGCCATGCCAAAAATGAGCGGCGCGCAACTGGCCCATGCCTTGCGCATGCTCAAGCCAGATCTGCCGATCATTCTCGCCACTGGATATGCCGAACGCCTCGAGGGTTTTGCCGCTCAACTGCCGCGTCTGCCGAAACCGTTCACTCAAGCGAGTCTGGTGCAGATCATCGCCCAATCCATGAAATGACGCGCTGGTCGATCCGGCTGAACTAGTGCTGACACGTGCCTTTCCAAAAGTCTTGTTCACTTTTGGAGGGCACGTCTCTTGTCTCGCATATTGACCCAGCCAAGCGCTGTTGAAGAAGCCTTGGCCGAACACGACGCCAAGATGTTTGGCTCACCCAAGGAACGGCTGGATTTCTATCGCCGGGAAATCCAGTACGAAACCAGCATCCTCGCCAACCGCACCGACGCCTACCTGGCGGCGCAGTCGTTCCTGGTGATCGCTTTCGCCTCGTGCATGGCCAACCTCAATCCCGAGTGGGGCAAGATGTTTACCCTTGTTGTGCCGCCGTTTCTGGCGTTGCTCGGTGTGCTCAGCTCACTGAATGCCTGGCCGGGGATTCGTGCGGCTTACGACATCATCGATCACTGGCACTTCAAACAGAGCCAGTTACTGCACAGCGAACCAGTGATGGGCGCGGCGTACGATGAATCGCCGCTGTTCAGCGAAATGGAATCAAGCCACAAGGGCTATCGCAAGTCGCTGCTGTTCTCGGTGCGCACGCCTTGGATTTTTGCCACGTTCTGGGTGATGTTGGGGGTGTATGCGGTGTTTATTCAGGTGACCAATCCGTGAAGAGATCGGTCGGCAGGTGGCGGATGTCTTAGGTTTTGATCGGGTTTCCCCCTCACTGGCCGGAGTGAGGGGGCTGGTATCTTCTCATTACGCGGTTTCAAGCTCACGCCGCAAAGTAACAGCATTCTGCACCGCCGCCGGAATCGGCGGGAAATCCTCATTCAGCACACACAGATGATCGATCGCATCTTCAAATTTCGCATCGGCTTTCTTGCGCAGTGCCCGATATTGCTCGAAGCGTTCGAAGTCGGTCGGCGTCTGTTCCAGCAGCGCGTTGGCCGCTCGGTTCAGTTCGTGGGCTTCTTCGAACAGTTGACGATTGCGTTCCAGAGCCAGTGCTCTGCAAGCCTTGATTTGCGCAGGAGTCGAGCATTCGTTCATGACCGTGACCTTGTTTGTGTCGGGGTTCCGTTTAATAGGCTGTTCACCGCAGGGGAACCGAACCTGCCGGGCCGCGCTAGATGGTTGGCGCGGTTAAAGTTGTGACCCTTGGGTCGCGTCCGGCGATCCATTTTTTTGCAGAAAAATCTTCGATGATTTCCAGCGAAGCGCAGCGGTCGAAAAATCAGCTTTTTCGTTGCTTCAGACGTTCATAACGCGCAAGCAACGGCTGCGTGCTGATGCCATGCAGCAGAATACTCAAGGCAACAACCGACAACGTGAGGTCCGTACAGACCTTGGCCACGTCGGAATCCAGGCCGTGGTTCAGGGCGAAGAACAGATAGAACAGGCTGCCGATGCCGCGAATGCCGAACCAGCCGATCAACAAACGCTGCGGCCCGCTGAGCAGATTGCCCCACGGCATCAGCGCCACGCTCAGTGGCCGGATCAGGCAAAACAATACGGCGCCGATCCACAATGCTCGCCAATCCCAGTTGGCAATCAGCACGACGCCGAGCAGGGTGACCAGAAACACCTCCATCGCCCGTTCGACCAGACTGCCGAACGCGAGCATGTCACCCATCATGATGCCCGCTGCAACCTGGCTGTCTTCCAATTGCTCGGTATCGCCATGCACGGCGTTCTGCGGTTCAACGTTCTGATGGCCGACCACCGGTTGCACCAAATGCTCGGCAGGCACTTGGGTAATGCCGGTGGATTTCACCTCCTCCTGACGCAGGCCGAGGCCGGCGGCAAACACCGCGAGGAAGCCATAGCCGCCAATGGCATCGGCCACCACGTAGGAAAGCGCAATCAGGGCGAGGGTCAGATAATCGTTGGGGCCGAGGGTGCTGTCGTCATTGTGAATGCGCAGCGACAGGGCGATGCGGCCGATGCCGCGACCCATCCAGTAACCGGTTAGCAAACCCGCCGGCACCGCCCACAACAGACTGCGGATCACCCAGTGCTGCCACTCGCCCGCGCTGCCGTCACCGTGCAGCAACAGCAGACCAAGAATCACGAAAGGGAAGGCCACGCCATCGTTGAGCCCGGCTTCACCGGAGAGGCCGAAACGCACGCTGTCGATGTCCTGCGCATCATTGACCTGCACCAGCGCCGCAAGCACCGGGTCGGTCGGCGCCAGCATCGCACCGATCAGCAGCGAAGGCCCCCACGCCAATTGCAGGCCCCAGTGCAGCAGCAGACATACGCCGATGATGCTCAGAATCATCACCGGCCCGGCCAGACCAAAAGCGATGCGCCAGGTTTTGTTGCCCAGCGGCAGACGCAGCTTCAAACCGCAGACGAACAGTGAAAAGAGCACCGCGACTTCCGTCAGGTGCTCCATCCACAACGACGATTCCTCCAGCGGCAATTGCAGCAGGTCGAGGCCGCTGGGGCCGATGGCGATGCCCAGCAGCAGACACACCGCCGAGGTGGTGACCGGCATCCAGCGCAACCACGACGAAGTCAGGGCCAGCGTCAGCAGCACGGCGCCGAGCACCGCGACCCATACGCCGAAACTCATGACCGCTCACAGCAGCGAGTTTTCAAGGACAGGCGCACCGGGTCAGCTCACGGTCGTGCGCAGGTACTCGGGGATGAGCACGTTGAACCACAGCAGGATCATCGACACCAGCATGGTCACCAGCACCAACAGACCAACGCCCCACACGCACGCTGAATACAGCAAGCCTTGCTCCTTGCGCTCGTGCATGAAGGTCGGCAGGCCTACAAACAGTAAAAACGTCGAATAGATCGACGCCGCGCCGAGCACCAGAATCGCCAGCCAGCGGCTCGGGTACAGCCCGGCAATCCCGGCGAGGAAAACCGGCGTCACCGTGTAGGCGGCAAACCCGATGCATTGATTGAGCGTTGGGCGCGCATCGAACGATCGCGACATCCATCTGATAAACCCGCCGATAATCGCCACACCGGCGACAATCGTCACGTACAGCAACACGCTCAGTTGCAAGGCGCTGGCCGTGCTCAGGCGCACGTTTTCACCCACGGCGAGGCTCCAGCCGACCTGGGTAGTACCGATGAACAGGCACACGGCCGGAATCAGCGCGAGCAGCAGTAGATGGGCGAGGTAGTGGCGGGGATGGGGTTCTTCTTCGCGGCGGATATCGGTCCAGGCGAAGTTGGGTTGGGTGAAGAGTCTGACGAGGGGGGCGGACATGACAACCTCCTGTTCCTGTTGGCCCGTAGGCGCTTACAGGTATGGAGGGATGCCATGCCGCTCGGGTTCAGTTTTTCTGCTGCACGGTTACAGCATCGGTTTGCCGCCGGTCACGCCGTAGCGCTGGCCGGTGATGTAGCTGGCTTCGTCGGAGGCCAGCAGCACGTAAATCGGTGCGACTTCCACCGGTTGGCCAGGACGGCCGAGCGGGGTGCTGCCGCCGAAGTTCTGCACTTCTTCATCGGGCATGGTCGAGACGATCAGCGGCGTCCAGATCGGGCCGGGTGCGACGCTGTTGACGCGAATTTCCTTCGGCCCGAGCATCTGCGCCAGACCACCGGTGAAGTTGGCAATCGCACCTTTGGTGGTGGCGTAGGCCAGCAAGGTCGGTTTGGGCATGTCCGAGTTGACCGAACTGGTGTTAATGATCGATGAACCGGGCCCCATGTGCTTGATCGCCGCCTGGCAGATCCTGAACATGGCGGTGATGTTCACATCGAACGTCATCACCCATTCGTCATCGGGGATTTCTTCGAAGTTTTCGTGGGTCATCTGGAACGCGGCGTTGTTGACCAGAATGTCGATGCGGCCAAAGCGCTCGACGGTCTTGTCGACCAGCGCCTGACACTGAGCCTTCTCGGCGATATCGCCCGGCAGCAGGATGCACTGACGCCCGGCCTGTTCGACCCAGCGTGCGGTTTCTTTGGCGTCTTCGTGTTCATTCAAGTACGCCACGGCGACGTCGGCGCCTTCACGGGCGAAGGCAATCGCCACTGCGCGACCGATGCCGCTGTCAGCGCCGGTGATCAACGCAATCTTGCCGGCGAGGCGGCCGGAACCGACGTAACTTTGCTCGCCGCAGTCTGGATACGGTTCCATCTTGCGTTGCGAGCCGGGCACCGGTTGGGCTTGTTTCGGGAAGGGTGGTTTTGGATAGTCAGTCATCGCAGGGTCTCCTGATTTCAAGTCCAGTGTTCCGGGTTGACCCGGTGGCTTTGCCTTGAGTTCGATCGGATTTGCGCTGGATTGTGGTTGGCTATGCAAAACCAATGTGGGAGCGAGCCTGCTCGCGAAAGCGGTGTGTCAGACGATAAATGTGTCGACTGACACTGCGCTTTCGCGGGCAGGCTCGCTCCCACAGGGATCATTTACACAAGGGAATCTCGGGGCAGGATCAGAGATTGCGGTTTGCCAAAGCCCGCTCCATCCGCGCAATCCCATCTTCCAGCAACGCCCTCGGGCAGCCGAAATTCAAGCGCACGAACTGTTGATGCTGGTCGCTAAAATCCAGCCCGGCACTCAGCCCGACCTTGCCCTGTTCGAGGAAGAATCGCTGCGGATCCGGCAGGTCCAGCGCGGAGCAATCGCGCCACGCCAGATACGTGCCCTGCGGCTCATTGATGCTCACGCCTGGCAGGCGCGTGCGCACCGCGTCTACCAGCCAGTCGCGGTTGGCCTGCAGGTAGGTTTTCAGTTCGGCGAGCCACGGCGCGGCTTCGCTGTAGGCGACGCGGGTGGCTTCCATGCCCAGCGGGTTGACGCTGTCGACCATGCCGCAGCGGGCGTGATTGACGCGTTCGCGCAGGGCGGCGTCCTGAATGATCATGAACGAGGTCTTGAGACCGGCGATGTTGTACGCCTTGCTCGCCGACATCAGGGTGATCGTGCGTTTCGATATCTCCGGGCTCAGCGAAGCAGTAGGAATATGCACGCGGCCGTCGAAGCACAGTTCGGCGTGAATCTCGTCGGAGATGATCCACGCGTCCTGCGCTGCGCAAATGTCCGCCACGGCCTGTAACTCCTCGCGATCAAAGACCTTGCCGATCGGGTTGTGCGGGTTGCTCAACAGCAGGGCGCCGCCGCCTTTGAGCGACTCGCGCAGTGCGTCCAATGGCGTGGCGTAAGTGCCATCAGCCTGGGCGTTGAACTCCAGCTCAACCTTGTTCAGCCCCCAATGCCCCGGCGCATGGCGCAGCGGCGGGTAGTTCGGCACCTGCACGACGACATTCTGCTGCGCCTGGACCAAAGCCTTGAGGGCCATGTTGAAGCCCGATTCCACGCCCGGCAGGAAGATCAGCTCCTGCGGTTTGACCTGCCACGCGTACTTGTTCCACAGGTCGGTGACGATGGCTTGCCGCAGATTGTCCTGGGCCACGCTGTAACCGAGCAGCGGGTGCAGCAGGCGCTGTTGCAAGGCTTCGACGATGACCGGTGGCGCAGCGAAATCCATATCAGCGACCCACATTGGCAACACATCGGCCGGGTAGCGGCTCCACTTGGTGCTGCCAGTGTGGTGGCGGTCGAACAGCTGATCAAAATCGAAAGTCATGCGCGGTCTCGTCAAGGCGGAGTTGGTTCTGCCGGACATTCTATGCGCAACGCCATCTGTGTGGGAGCGAGCCTGCTCGCGAATACGTCGGGTCAGGCAGCATTGAGTTCAATGACCCACCGCTTTCGCGAGCAGGCTCGCTCCCACAGGGGGGTGTGCACTGGCTGGAAATCCGGGCCAGACACCCGACGGTCGGTTTTCACACAATCGGCAAGGTCTTTGTCTACAGTGAAAAAGTCGGCGCCAAGGCGTCGCAACCGTGATTGTCCAGATAAAGCCCGGCGCAAGTACCGGGTTCCACCTGATCAGGAGTGCACGATGGATCTCAGCCGTCGTCAGTTCTTCAAGGTCGCCGGTATCGGCCTTGCAGGCTCAAGCCTGGGCGCGTTGGGCATGGCCCCGACGGCGGCCTTCGCCGAGCAGGTGCGTCACTTCAAGCTCGCCCACACCCGTGAAACCCGCAACACCTGCCCGTATTGCTCGGTCGGTTGCGGTTTGATCATGTACAGCCAGGGCGATGCCGGCAAGAACGTGGCGCAAAACATCATTCACATCGAAGGCGACGCCGATCATCCGGTCAATCGCGGCACTTTGTGCCCGAAAGGCGCCGGCCTGCTCGACTTCATTCACAGCCCCGGCCGCTTGCAGTACCCGCAAGTGCGCAAGCCCGGCAGCAATGAATGGACGCGCATCGGCTGGGACGAAGCCCTCGATCGCATCGCCGACCTCATGAAAGCCGACCGCGACGCCAACTTCATCGAGAAAAATGCCAACGGGCAAACGGTGAATCGCTGGCTGACCACCGGTTTCCTCGCGGCATCGGCGGCATCCAACGAAGCCGGCTACATCACCCAGAAAGTGATTCGCAGCCTCGGCCTGCTGGGGTTCGATAACCAGGCGCGTGTCTGACACGGCCCGACGGTGGCAAGTCTTGCCCCGACGTACGGCCGTGGTGCCATGACCAACACCTGGACCGATATCGCCAACGCGAATCTGATTCTGGTAATGGGCGGCAACGCAGCAGAAGCGCATCCGTGCGGCTTCAAATGGGTGACCGAGGCCAAGGCGCACAACGCCGCGCGGCTGATCGTGGTTGACCCGCGTTTTACCCGGACCGCGTCGGTGGCCGACTATTACGCGCCGATTCGCACTGGTACCGACATCGCCTTCATGGGCGGTTTGATCAATTACCTGCTGACCGAGGACAAGATCCAGCACGAATACGTGCGCAATTACACCGACGTGTCGTTCATCGTCAAAGCCGGCTATGGCTTCGAAGACGGCTTGTTCAGTGGTTATGACGCGGAAAAACGCAGTTATACCGACAAGTCCGGCTGGGGCTACGAGTTCGCCGAGGACGGTTTCGTCCGCGTCGACCCGACCCTGCAAGACCCGCGCTGCGTCTATCAACTGATGAAGCAGCATTACAGCCGCTACAACATTGACCTGGCCAGTCAGATCTGCGGCATGCCGGTCGACGCCATGCAGAAAATCTGGGAAGAGATCGCCACCTGCTCGACACCGGGCAAGACCATGACGATTCTCTATGCCCTCGGCTGGACGCAGCACTCGATCGGCGCGTAGATCATCCGCAGCGCGGCGATGGTGCAACTGCTGTTGGGCAACGTCGGCATGCCCGGCGGCGGCGTCAATGCGCTGCGCGGGCACTCGAACATTCAGGGCCTGACCGACCTCGGCCTGCTTTCCAATGCCTTGCCCGGCTACCTCACGCTGCCCAGCGACAGCGAGCAGGATTACGGCCAGTTCATCTTCAAACGCACGCAGGTGCCGCTAAGACCGGGGCAGCTTTCGTATTGGCAGAACTACAGCAAATTCCACGTCAGCCTGATGAAATCCTGGTACGGCGCCAACGCCACCGCCGAGAACAACTGGCTGTTTGACCATTTGCCGAAACTCGACATCCCCAACTACGACGTGCTGAAAATGTTCGATCTGATGAGCGAAGGCAAGGTCAACGGCTACTTCTGCCAAGGCTTCAATCCGATCGCCGCGTTACCGGACAAGAACCGCGTGATGGGCGCATTGGCCAAGCTCAAGTGGCTGGTGGTGATGGACCCGCTGGCCACGGAAACCTCGGAGTTCTGGCAAAACGTCGGGCCGTACAACGACGTGAAAACCGCCGAAATCCAGACCGAAGTCATTCGCCTGCCGACCACTTGCTTTGCCGAGGAAGACGGCTCGCTGGTCAACAGCAGCCGCTGGCTGCAATGGCACTGGAAAGGCGCCGATGGCCCCGGTGAAGCGCAGACCGACATTCGCATCATGAGCGAACTGTTCCTGCGCCTGCGCCAGCGTTATCAGAGCGAGGGCGGCAAGTTTCCTGATCCGCTTCTCAAGCTGTCGTGGCCGTACAAGATTCCCGACGAGCCTTCGCCGGAAGAACTGGCGCGGGAAATCAACGGCACCGCTGTCAGCGATTTCACCGATGCCAGCGGCGTCACGGTCAAGGCCGGTACGCAACTGGCCGGCTTCGGTTTGCTCAAGGATGACGGCAGCACCGCGTCCGGTTGCTGGATTTTCGCCGGCAGCTGGACCGAGGCCGGCAACCAGATGGCCCGTCGCGACAATGCCGACCCGTTCGGCATGCATCAGCATCAGGGCTGGGCGTGGGCCTGGCCGGCGAATCGGCGGATTCTCTACAACCGCGCCTCGGCGGACCCGGCGGGCAAACCGTGGGATCCGAAAAAGCGTCTGGTGTGGTGGAACGGCAAGGCCTGGACCGGTACCGACGTGCCGGATTACAAGGCCGACGTGCCGCCGGAAGCCGGGATGAATCCGTTCATCATGAACCCTGAAGGCGTGGCGCGGTTCTTCGCCGTCGACAAGATGAACGAAGGGCCATTCCCCGAGCACTACGAGCCGTTCGAAACGCCGATCGGCATCAACCCGCTGCACCCGCAGAACAAGAAGGCCACCAGCAACCCGGCGGCGCGGATCTTCGATTCGGTCTGGGAAACCCTCGGCGAAGCCAAGGACTTCCCGTACGCCGGCACCAGTTATCGGCTTACCGAGCATTTCCACTTCTGGAGCAAGCACTGCAAGTTGAACGCGATTGCCCAGCCTGAGCAGTTCGTTGAAATCGGCGAGGTGCTGGCGAACGAGAAGGGCATTGCTGCCGGTGATCGGGTGCGGGTCAGCTGCAAGCGCGGCTTTATCCAAGCGGTGGCGGTGGTGACCAAACGGATCCGGCCGCTGCAGGTCAACGGCCAGGTCGTGCATCAGATCGGCATCCCGCTGCACTGGGGTTTCACTGGCCTGACGCGTCACGGTTACCTGACCAACACCCTGGTGCCGTTCCTCGGCGATGGCAACACTCAGACCCCGGAATCCAAGTCATTCCTGGTCAACGTGGAGAAACTGTAAATGGCCAGCCAAGACATAATTGCCCGCTCGGCCACTACCACCGTGCCGCCGTCGGTGAGGACTCAGCAAGGCGTCGCCAAGCTGATCGACACCACCAAATGCATCGGCTGCAAGGCCTGCCAGGTCGCCTGCTCGGAATGGAACGAGCTGCGCGACGAGGTCGGCCACAACCACGGCACCTACGACAATCCGCAGGACCTGACGGCGGATTCGTGGACGCTGATGCGCTTCACCGAGCACGAAACCGACGCCGGCAACCTTGAGTGGCTGATCCGCAAGGACGGCTGCATGCACTGCGCCGAGCCCGGTTGTCTGGCCGCGTGCCCGAGCCCCGGCGCGATCATTCAGCATGCCAACGGCATCGTCGATTTCGATCAGGACCACTGCATCGGTGTGGCTATTGCATCACCGGTTGCCCGTTCAACATTCCGCGTATTTCGCAGAAGGATCACAAGGCCTACAAATGCACGCTGTGTTCCGACCGCGTGGCGGTGGGGCTGGAGCCGGCCTGCGTGAAAACCTGCCCGACCGGCGCCATCGTCTTCGGCACCAAGGAAGACATGAAAGAGCACGCCGCCGAACGCATCGTCGACCTGAAAAGCCGTGGCTTTGAAAACGCCGGTCTGTACGACCCGGCAGGCGTTGGCGGCACCCACGTGATGTACGTGCTGCACCATGCCGACACGCCGAAAATCTACGCCGGTTTGCCGGACCATCCGGCGATCAGTCCGCTGGTGGGTTTGTGGAAAGGCATCAGCAAACCCCTCGGCCTGCTGGCGATGGGCGCGGCGGTGCTGGCCGGGTTTTTCCACTACGTGCGCATCGGCCCGAATCGTGTCGAGGAGGATGAACTCCCACCAGCGCCCGACACCTCGGTGCATGTGGTCGACCCGGCGGTGCACACCTTCGATCCACGCGGGGAGGAGCGGCCATGAGCAGCAAGACGATCCTGCGTTACAGCGCCAACCAGCGCACCAATCACTGGCTGGTGGCGATCCTGTTTTTCATGGCCGGGTTGTCCGGGCTGGCGTTGTTTCATCCGTCGCTGTTCTGGCTCAGTAACCTGTTCGGCGGCGGCACCTGGACGCGGATCCTGCACCCGTACATGGGCATCGCCATGTTCGTGCTGTTCCTCTGTCTGGTGTTCAGCTTCTGGCGCACCAATTTCTTCATCGCCAATGACCGCCAGTGGCTGCGGCGGATCAACCGGGTGATGGTCAACGACGAAGAAAGCGTGCCGCCGGTGGGCAAGTACAACGCTGGGCAAAAGCTGCTGTTCTGGACTTTACTGCTGTGCATGCTCGGTTTGCTGTTCACCGGGCTGGTGATCTGGCGCGCGTGGTTCAGCGCGTATTTCGGCATCAGCGTGATCCGCTGGGCCATGCTGTTGCATGCGCTGGCCGGGTTCGTGCTGGTGCTGAGCATCATCGTGCACATCTACGCCGGTTTGTGGATCAAGGGTTCGGTCGACGCCATGCTGCATGGCTGGGTCAGCCGGCCGTGGGCCAGAAAACACCATGAACTGTGGTACCGCGAGGTGACCCGCGACGAACAGCCTCGGGACCGGCCTGAGCGACCGCTGACGAAAAAGGGCTGACTTTTGCCAAGCATTCTTGAACCTGGGGAAATCGAGGCGGCGGCCAGTTCGCCGCCGTTTCTGTACCTGCCACCGCGTAACCTGTTTGCGCTGCGTGCCGAGCGCCTTGAGCGTCTGGCCGAGGGCAATGGGTTGGCAGATTATCTGCGGCTGATGGCCGGGTTGTGTCGGGCGCAGCAGCAGGTCTTCGACGATCCGCCGCTGACCGCGCCGTTTGATGCGCAGCGTTTCGAGGCCTGTCAGCAGCACGGTCTGCCGCCGTTCGCAGCGGACACTTTGGTGCGTGAGGATGCCTGGCAGCCGTGGTTGGACGCTTTGCTGCAGCGCTATGCGCCAGCGGACCAGCCTGCGGTGATCGATGCGCTGGACACTTTGCGCGGGGCTAGTACCGGCCAGTTGCGCGCATGGGCAGTGGCGCTGGTCAGTGGGCAATATTCGCTGGTGCCGGCGGCACTGGTGCCGTTTCTCGGCGCGGCGCTGCAAACCGCATGGAGCCACTGGCTGCTCAGTGTGCCAAATCTGCAACTCAAGCCTGGAGACAGCCTCAGCCAATGCCCGGCCTGTGGTTCGCCGGCCATGGCCGGGGTGATTCGCCATCGCGGCAAGCACAACGGTTTGCGTTATCTGGTCTGTTCGCTGTGTGCCTGCGAATGGCATGTGGTGCGGGTCAAGTGCGTGTATTGCGAGCAGAGCAAGGGCCTTGAATATCTCAGCGAGGAAGACGACCGGCACAGCGCCGAACAGGCACCGCTGCGCGCCGAAGTCTGCCCGAGCTGCAACAGCTACCTGAAATTGCTTTATCTGGAGAACGACGCCGAAGCCGAGGCGTTGTCAGCGGACCTCGGCAGTTTGCTGCTGGACATGCGTCTGGCCCAGGACGGTTATCAGCGTCTGGCACCGAATCTGTTGCTGGCGCCCGGAGACGAATGACGAGAGCAGAACTGTGGGAGGGGGTTGCTCACGAAGGGGCCGTTTCAGCCACATCATCTTCGACTGATTTACCGCTTTCGCGAGCAAGCCCGCTCCCACAGGTTTTGTGGTGACCAACAATGTTCATTCCACCCCGAATCCCTGTGGGAGCCGGCAAGCCAGCTCCCACAGTGCGTCTACACTGCTGAAATACCTGCGGGAGGAGGTTGCTCACGAAGGGGGCGTTTCAGTTACATCATTGCTGACTGACTTACCGCATTCGCGAACAAGCCCGCTCCCACAGTAATTGGCTGCATGCACTCATTTTGCAGGCTGTCCCAAAACCATGTGGGAGGGGGCTTGCTCCCGAAGGGGCCTTTCCGGTCAAAACAGGAGTGGTTGATGTCTTCCAGCGTTGCCCTGCGATTACCGTCCATTGATGGGTTGTTGCGTCACCCGGCGTGCGCGCCGTTGGCCGAGCGTTACGGCCGGGATTCTTTGCTGACGGGCCTGCGCCAGTTGCTCGATGAGCTACGGCCCAGCGTGTTGAGCGGGCAAGTGTCCGCCATTGAAATCGGCGCCGAAGTGCTCGCCGGCCGCGTCGGCGAACGGTTGGCGCAACAGCAACGCAGCCAGGTGCGCCGGGTATTCCATCTGACCGGCACGGTGCTGCATACCAATCTCGGTCGCGCCCTGCTGCCTGATGAAGCCATCGAAGCGGTGCAAATGGCTGCACGCTACCCGCTTAATCTCGAATTCGATCTGGCCGGCGGCAAGCGCGGTGATCGTGACGACCTGATCGAAGGCCTGATCCGCGAACTGACCGGCGCCGAAGCGGTGACCGTGGTCAACAACAATGCCGCTGCCGTGTTGCTCACCCTCAACAGCCTAGGCGCGCGCAAGGAGGGGATCATCTCGCGCGGTGAACTGATCGAAATCGGCGGTGCCTTCCGCATCCCCGACATCATGGCCCGCGCCGGCGTGCGCCTGCATGAAGTCGGCACGACCAACCGCACCCATGCCCGTGATTACCAAGCGGCGATCGGCCCGCGCAGCGGTTTGATCATGCGCGTGCATGCCAGCAACTACAGCATCGAAGGCTTTACCGCGCGGGTGGCGACTGCGGAACTGGCCGAGTTAGCGCACGCCCATGGCTTGCCGTTACTGGAGGATCTGGGCAGTGGCAGCCTGCTCGACCTGACCCGCTGGGGCCTGCCGGCGGAACCGACGGTGCGTCAGGCGTTGCTCGATGGCGCTGACATCGTCACCTTCAGCGGCGACAAATTGCTCGGCGGGCCGCAGGCCGGGTTGATCGTCGGGCGCAAAGAACTGATCGCGAAGATCAAGAAGAACCCATTGAAGCGTGCTTTGCGCGTGGACAAGTTGACCTTGGCCGCGCTGGAGGCGGTGCTCGGTTTGTACCGTGATCCGGACCGCCTCGCCGAGCGTCTGCCGAGCCTGCGCCTGCTGACCCGTCCGCAAGCCGAGATTCATGCTCAGGCGGTGCGTTTGCAACCGTTGCTCGCCAATGTGTTGGGCGAGGTCTGGCAGGTCAGCGCGGTCGAGGCGTTGGGCATGATCGGCAGCGGCAGCCAACCGGTGGCGCGTCTGCCAAGCGCAGCGCTGTGTTGTCGCCCACAGGTGTCCAAGCGCTGGCGCGGGCGTTATCTGCTCAATCTCGAAGCGGCGTTGCGCGATTTGCCGATCCCGGTACTCGGGCGGATCGACGACGATGCGCTGTGGCTGGATCTGCGCCAGCTCGACGATGAGCCGGCATGGCTGGCGCAGTTGCCGCATTTGCAGGTCGACGCGTGATCGTCGGCACGGCGGGGCACATCGATCACGGCAAGACTTCGCTGTTGCAGGCGCTGACCGGGCAAACCGGCGACCGCCGGCCGCAGGAGCGCGAACGCGGCATGACCATCGACCTCGGTTACCTCTACGCCGAACTCAAGGCGGGCTCCGGCCTCACCGGGTTCATCGACGTGCCCGGACATGAGAAATTCACCCACAACATGCTCGCCGGCGCGCAGGGCATTGATCTGGTATTGCTGGTGGTCGCGGCCGACGACGGCGTGATGCCGCAGACCCGCGAGCATCTGGCGATCGTCGAGCTGCTCGGCATTCCCCGCGCGCTGGTGGCGATTACTAAATGCGACCGGGCGGGAGCGGGCAGGGTGGAAGAGGTGCAGCGCCAGGTCCTGGATTTGCTGGCGGCCGGGCCATTCGCCGATGCGCCGATTTTTACCGTGTCGAGTGTGACCGGGCAGGGCGTCGATGAGTTGCGCGCGGCGTTATTGCAGGCGCACAACGAGGTGCAAACGCGCGGTTGCGATGGCGGCTTTCGTCTGGCGATTGATCGGGCGTTCAGCGTTGCTGGAGCAGGGGTTGTGGTCACGGGCACCGCGCTGTCGGGCACGGTTGCAGTGGGCGAAAAACTGGTTCTGGCGCCTGCCGGCAAATCGGTGCGCATTCGTGGCCTGCACGCGCAAAACCAGGCCGCCGAACAAGCCTTCGCCGGCCAGCGCGTGGCATTGAACCTCAGCGGCGAACGTCTGGAACTGGCGCAGATCCACCGTGGCCAATGGCTGCTGGCAGACTGGCTGCATGCGCCAACCCAGCGCATCGACATCGAGTTTCAGCTGTTGCCCGGCGAGCGCACCTGCGAACATTTCCACCCGGTGCATGTGCATGTCGGCACCCAGGACGTCATCGCCCGCGTCGCCTTGTTGCAAGGCCCGCGCCTGAGCCCCGGCGAGCGCATGTTTGCGCAATTGCTGATCAGCGCGCCGGTGCACGCGGCGAAGGGCGATGGGCTGATCCTGCGCGACGCCAGCGCCCAGCGCACGCTTGGCGGCGGCGTGGTGCTCGACCCATTTGCCCCAGTCCGCCAACGCCGCAGCCCGGAACGCCTCGCACAACTGCAAACCCTCGCCCTTAGCGTCAGCCTCGAACAAGCCTTGCCGGCACTGCTCAACCACAGCCCCGGCGGCGTCGACCCGCAACGCTTGGAACGCAAGTTCAACCGCCCGCGCGCGCAGTGGACGTTGGCGGAAAACATCCGCCTGATCGACACCCGCCAAGGCCCGCTGTTGTTCAATGTTCAGCGCTGGGGTCAGTTGAAATTCACCTTGCTCGAACAACTGGCGCGATTCCACGAACAGGAACCCGATCAGATGGGGCCGGACCGCGATCGACTGCGCCGCTTCAGCGCGCTGGCACTGGAACGCTCGACGTTAATCAGCCTGCTCGACGAACTGCTCAGCGTCGGCTCGATCCTCGCCAGCGGCCCCTGGTTGCACCTGCCCGACCATCAGGTGCGCCTGAATGCTGACGACGAAAGCCTCTGGCAGCAATTACAGCCGTTGTTCGAGCAGGCCGGTTTCGAACCGCCGTGGGTGCGCGACGCCGCGAAAATGCTCGGCGAAGAAGACGCCAGCGTCCGCCTGCTCTTGCGCAAACTGGCACGGCTGGGCCTGATGCACCAAGTGGTGCGCGACCTGTTCATCAGCGACATCGTCCTGCGGCAAATGGCGGCGCTGCTGCTGAAACTCGCCGAAGAAAATGCCGCAATCGAAGTGACAACCTTCCGCGATGCGCTAGGCTTGGGACGCAAACGTTGTATTCAGTATCTGGAGTATTTCGATCGACTCGGCCTGACCCGCCGCCTCGGCGAATCCCGCCAGATCCGCCCCGACAACGCGCTGGCTAACGCCTGCGCACCATGAATGAGGAAGACAATCGCGCCCGGTGGCGCGGCCGGGCTTCAAACCCGGTTGGGGACGGCATCCGTTCCCGGGCAGGTTCGACTCCGGCTGTCTTCCGCCAGTCTCTCAAAAGCAAAGATCGCAGCCTTCGGCAGCTCCTGCATCAATTTGCAGGAGCTGCCGAAGGCTGCGATCTCTTAATTCTGAATGCCGGTGAAACGTAGTCGGCCACGTTTGGTTCGCCAGTTATTGAGAGGCAGCCGCGAACTCATGTGGGAGCGAGCCTGCTCGCGAAAACGGTATATCAGCCGACATCTCAGGGACTGACCCACCGCATTCGCGAGCAGGCTCGCTCCCACAAAGTTTGGCGCGTGAACGAAACCTTGTGGTCGACAGAAATCCCTGTGTGGGCTTGCCCGCGAAGGCGCCTCACTCAGCATCCTTTAGCGAGGCCCGCTACTGCGGCAACTCCAGATTATCCAGCACCCGATTCACCGCCAATTCTCCGAGCATGATCAACTGCGCAATCCCCATCAGCGTCCGGCGCTGGGATGGCTTGACCAGTCCGGCGAATTCCTGGGCGATGGTTTTCGCGGAGGCGAGGGTTTCGCAGGCGTTGGCCAGCAGGTCTTCGTTTTTGGTGTCGGCGGTGACGGCGTACATCGCGCGGGGGCTGTAGGGCGGCGGGGTGGAGCCGGGTGGGCAGAGGTAGTGGTCGAGGGCGCGGTCGGCGGCTTCGTGGAGTTTTTTCGAGTCGAGGGATTCGTAGGGGGAGGTGGGGTCGGTTTCGGGTGGGTTGGGTGTTGGTTTGATCATGGTAAAGCTCCTATTAAGTGGAGCCGTCAGGCACTGTCGCTAAACAGTAGGTGGCGGCTGTACGCGGGTTAGCGAACCGGTTATAGGCACCCGGCAGACCCGAAGGTCTCCCGCATACAGCCACCATAGCGCAGTCGCAGAATTGAACCTGCGACGAAGCATGGACCGCTGATGCACCTAATTAAGATC
>Ga0157369_10000977_pt1 | contig 36230 bp, 34 predicted proteins | sample C25metaG_FD_113461 | JGI IMG/M metagenome (GOLD analysis project Ga0157369, IMG submission 113461) | Corn rhizosphere microbial communities from Kellogg Biological Station, Michigan, USA - C2-5 metaG | ecosystem: Host-associated > Plants > Roots > Rhizosphere > Soil | place: USA: Michigan... | reverse complement strand
CAACGTCTGACCAAGTCCCACAGCCGGACGCAGATCCGGATGTACGTTTTGAAGGCTGGCGCGGTTTACCAAAAATAAACCAAGCCAGTCCCCGAGAAGCCGGCCACAAGCCGGCTTTTTAATTGTCCAATATAATCCTACCCCATCCAAGAGTCTTCCTGATAGCCTAGCTATTCCGGGGGTTTCAGGCATTCCCCTGTCCGATGGCGTTCAACGCAATTTGACCCCATCCAACGACTGAGTGGGGGGACAGGTGGGGGGACAAAGCGGACGAGAGGAGAAATCCAATGGGTAAGCTCAATCCGAAACAAGTCGAAAATCTGACCGAACCCGGCACCTATGAGGATGGTGACGGGCTTCGGTTAGTCGTCAAGCCTACCGGGCGTAAATCCTGGCTGCTTCGCTTCCAACTGGCGGGCCGTCGTAGAGAGATGGGGCTGGGCTCATTCCCTCAGGTGAGTCTCAAGAAGGCCAGGCAAGATGCCAGTGCTAAACGCACTCAATTGAGTGACGGCATAGATCCCTTAGCAGCCAGAGACGTCGAGCGCGCTGCTCAACGAGAAGCACAGCGTGCAAGTGAAGCCAAGCAACTGAAGTTCGAAACGCTCGCAACCGAATACTGCGATGCTCACGGCGCGGCATGGTCGGAGAAGTGGCGCAAAGGATGGCTGCGAAAGTTGGAGCTGTATGCGTTTCCTCACATAGGCAAGCTGTCAGCAGAAGACATTGGCACTCCCGAAGTGCTTATGGTGTTGCAGCCCATCTGGGCCACCAAGACCAGAACCGCTGACGAGGTACGCGGCCAGATTGAGCAAGTTTTAGATGCGGCCAAGTCACGCAACCTGCGACAAGGTGAGAATCCTGCTCGCTGGCGTGGGCACTTAAACAACCTGCTGAGCCGCTCTGAAAAGAGGAAGGCTCGAAAGCGTGAGCACTTTGAAGCCTTGCGCTGGCAGGAAGTGCCTGAGTTAATGATAAAACTCAGGGCAAACTCGACACCTCCATCTCAGGCCGCTCAACTGCTGATCATGACGAGCGCACGCGCCCACATGGTTAGATTCGCTCGTTGGGATGAGTTTGATCTAGAAGCTAGAACTTGGTCACTCCCAGATGAGCGAATGAAGATGCGAATAGCTTTCGTGATTCCGCTTCCCGAAGAGGTGGTGAAGCTGGTGAGGAGTATTCCGAGAAATGAAGGAAGCGCCTTTCTATTCCCTGGTCAGGGTAAGACAGGTGTAATGCACGCCAATGCAGTACGAACACTCCTACACAGCATGGGGTATGAACACATCACACGCCATGGCTTTCGATCTTCCTTCCGAGACTGGGCGGGCGAATGTACCCACTATCCGCGTGAGGTTTGCGAGATGGCACTAGCGCATGATGAGCGCGACCAAACTGAAGGGGCCTACTCTCGCTCAGACTTTCTCGATAAACGACGCCTTCTAATGAATGAGTGGAGCAAATTCATAACTACTTCCAGCGGAGATGCTTAGTGATAAATTACGTGTCAGAGGATGCCCACTTGCCAGTATCCGATATATGAGAATACTCTCCAGTCGGTTGCACTGCCCCTGAGAAGTTTGTGCGCGGGCCTTGCTACCCTCCTAGAAAGTCAGGTATCGCGTGATACGGATTTCTAAAAAATCAATCATAGAGCTACACAATGAAAGCAATCAAACCACCTCTATTTTCACCGACCCAATTCGCAATAAACATGAATAAAAGTATCGGCCTCACTACACTAGGTGAAGCCATTGCTAGAAACCACTGCCTGCTTCGGGAACACATTTTTGATTCGCCACTTGATGTCGACGACTATGCTCAGCTGCTGGAAGCTATCCGCGCAGTCACAAACGAGCCAGCACTACAAGCCGAGCTGGAAACTCGTTGGAGGAACCAAAACAGTAAGCAGGATGAAGAAACCAACACACTGCAGCGTCACGTAAGATATGCCTGCTTATACCTTGAACTGGCAAGAACCGCCGAGGCACATAAGGACCGCGAGCGAGCATGGGCTTTCACCAACTACGCCAGCCTGATGATTGGTGAAATCATAGAAAAATCTGCTGCCGCCATCAATGCGATGGAAGCTGATAAACGCTCAGACAAAAATAGTAAAAATGCTCAAGGGCGAAACAAATCTATCCTTCTGGTAAAAAACGAGGCAGCAAGACTACTAGTGGAGCGACAACCTGAGAATGGGTGGCCAACAAAGATTAAAGCCGTTTATCACCTTGAAGATCCCTTGGCCGAATTTATTGAAAAAAATAACATTCCTGCTCTAAAGATTTCAAATATTGAGAAATGGCTGACCGCGTGGCTACGTGAAGATGTACTCGTTAATCAGGCTTGGGAAAAAACCAAGCATGCTAAAGCACGATAAAGTCTGGATTAGCGGCATTGAATTTTATCATCGACCAGACTGCCTTCAGCGCCTCTAAGGGGCCTCTGCGGCGATGCCCCTAGACCATGCGCTCCCTTGACGACGAAACAGCCCTTGGCCTACCACGGGCGCCTTTGGGGGCAGGGCTTAACCCTTTGCCCATACCCCGGCCTTGAGTTTGCAGCTTCATGTAAAGGTCCGTTTTCGTGAGGTAGATCACCGCGCCTCGCAAAGCCTCACGTAACGCGGACTGAGTATGGTCGATCATCCCGACCCCACAGGTCTTGTAGGCGTGCTTGTTCGCATTGCAGTTGAAATACAGACCACGCCCTTTCGTGACTACATCCGACCAATACTCCCCGACCCGCCTAGCCAGGGTCACGTCTTCTCGAACCTTAGACCCATCAAAGAAAAACATCATGTGGTAATGAAAACCCTTCACCGGGCCGTGCTCCAACTTCCAAATATAGCCCACCATATTTTTGAACAATTTATTCGACCTGGCGTTCCCGAATAGGCGTTCTCGATCTTGCTTAGCTTCCGCTTGGGTGGTTTTAGAGTTCTCTTTCGAATAGGAAAGGTCAACCCTCACCACCAGCAGCCTTGAGTAGCGCTCAAACAAAGCATCAACGTACCCGGTGAGCTCCTTGTAGTTTTTGTTGCTCGACCGCTGATAGCTGTTGAGCCGTGCTTGGAACGCTTTAGTCTTGACACTTTGACGAATCTGATTCACACATTCATTTAGGTGCTTCATGAGCATTTCAACTTCACTCACCGGCCCTGTAGCCCTCCAGGACGTGCAGAGCTGATACAGACCGAACTCCTTAACCTTACCCATTGCCATCTCCAGATATGGCTCAAGCGTATAAAGGGCGTTGAACCGGTTATCATCCGGCATGTGTATCCTTACCAACTTGATTAACAACTTACCTGCAGCGCAGCTTTCCAGACTTGCGTTACCAAACTCATCTGTTGCAGTTAGTCTGAATGCGTCTCCTTGCGACTTCACTAGACCTCCTACATAGAAAGAAGCCTCCTTCAATATACAGATCAATCCTCCATCTACAGCTCCTACCTGACCAACATCTGCTACGTGCAAGTCAAACTTACTCACGAGCGCCGTATAGCGCTCCTCAATGTCAACACTCATAGGCGCGCACCATCACTTCTCCAAAGACTCGTTAATCAATTGAAGTTACCGACCTACTTGATTACTGACCAATCCCATCCACTTCGCTTTTCTAAACACGCCTCCTACTCACATACTCATACACATCAACAGTCACAGGTTGTCATTAAGAATGACAACACTTACTCATTAACAACGCTACTAAAACTACCAATAAACTACTAATAACATATAAACCAGAAACAATAACGCAATACAGTTCTGATCAAAGCACTATCAACAGTGGGCCTTTCAATTTAAACATCGCAGAATTTTATATACAGAGTTAGTGCGAGATCTCAACACAAAATAGCTAAGGCTTTTCCAGCTCAATACTTAGCGCGCCTCCTTAGCAGACATTCGCTGCTCAATCCAGGTGGTGATTTCGGAGTCAATCCAGCCGATAGCCGCGGCCCCCAATTTGATCGGTTTCGGAAACGTGGCGTCGTACCTTGGTGACTGGGCGTCCATACGGTCATAGATCGTTGACCGGCCTAGACCTATGCGTTCGCTCAGTTGCTTGAGACGTAAAATTCTCGGGTAGGGAACAGATGTTGAATTTGTCACTTGCCTTCTCGCTGTTGGCTTGGGAGTTATCGAACTTTAAATCTCTCTCAATCCAACAAAAAGCTCGGCAGCGACGAGTATTTTTTTCCTGAGCCCGGAATAGATTTTCTGATTCAAGCTGAGCAAGTGCGTCGCTGTAGAAGTCGTATACCGGCCTGCTGCTTGCAACGGCGATAGGTCACCTTTACCGTGGGTCTCTAGACCCTGACATGCCTTGGGCTACCCCGGACACTCAGCAGCTTCTCGTACATCCAGGCACTGCTCAGCTTTATGGGGGCTGCTCTGATCGTTCAGGTGGATGACCGAATGTTGGCCGGTGCGTATGCCATAACGCATCCGAGTAGTTTTTTTCCCAGCGATCCACTCCAGCCGAAAATGCAGTCAAAAAGCGCCGCAAAGGCGGGCAAAGAACTAACTCTGCACATCGAGCACTGGAGTCGTTTTCAGCAGGAACTAACTCCGTACAGCTTTTACTGAAAATTGCCGGTTTTGGGCACCGCCACAAGGTGCACACCTGCTCCTCCCCGAAAATTAGAACGATTTTTAAGCCTATATCACGACACTGAACATCCACCGTGGAAACCAAAACCATGTCACTTCAGTGCCCTCGCTGTAACTCCAAAGAGATTGCTTTCCTCAGAGCAGCAATGACGATCGGGGCCAGTATTGGTGCCGTAGGCGGTGCTGCGCGAGGGGCGAGTACTATACTCACGGGTAGCCAAATAGGCGCTACTGTCGGCGCGCTTGCCGGACCGCTCGGCATCACCATCGGTACGGTCTCGGGCGCCCTTCTTGGCGGACTCGCTGGCGGTGTAGGTGGTTGTGCCATTGGCGCCGAGCTCGGCGAGAAACTGGATCGCCATGTATTGGCAAATAACCACTGCTTGGTCTGCGGGCATCGCTTCAACCTGCCTACTTAAATCCCCCCTACTCAACATTAATCCCCGATCGTGCTGCGCTTTGTGCAGCACTTATGCCGACCTGCACCCAAAGGAATCTTTCCCATGTCTCATCTCATTGACCAAATGGCTTACGTTGGCGCTACCCCTTGGCACGGCTTGGGCAGTCGCCTTACCGGAAAACAACCACTGGAAGTCTGGCAGCAAGAAGCGGGCATGAATTGGCAGATACAGGACAGCCCGGTTCACTTCCAAGTCGAGGCCGCCGCTCACTTGGGCTGCATTCACACGTTTCCTGAGCAAAAAGTGCTGTATCGATCAGACACCAAAGCACCGTTGTCGGTGGTTTCGCACCGATATCAGGTTGTACAGCCTCGAGAAGTGCTGGAATTTTACCGAGACCTGACGGAGTTCTCGGGCTACGAACTGGAAACCGCTGGCGTGCTGAAAGGTGGCCGCAAGTTCTGGGCGCTCGCCAGAACGGGGCAAGCGACCACATTGAAGGGCAATGATCAGGTCAGCGGCTATCTGCTGTTAGCAACCTCCTGTGACGGCACACTGGCGACTACCGCCACTCCCACCACCGTGCGGGTGGTTTGCAACAACACCTTGAGCATTTCTCTCAACGGCGCCACTCACGCCATCAAGGTGCCACACAGCACGCGCTTTGATCCTCGAACTGTCAAAAAACAACTAGGTATCGCCGTCTCGCAATGGGACGAGTTCATGTACCGGATGCGTACCCTCGCCGAACGCAGAGTTCAGTCGAAAGAAGCCCTAGGCTTCTTTATGGACGTGTTGTGTAACACAAGCCCCCATGCCCCCATTCCCGAAGTGTTGCCCAATAAACGAGCGATGGAGAAGGTGCAAAGCCTGTACGAAGGAAAAGGTCGGGGTGCAGATCTATTGTCCGCGCGCGGTACCGCCTGGGGCTTGCTGAACGCGGTAACGGAGTACGTGGATCACGAGCGACGAGCCCGAAGCTCGGAGTACCGAATGGATTCCGCTTGGTTTGGCCAAGGGGCGGTGATCAAACAGAAAGCGCTGAATGCTGCGCTGCAACTCGTGGCTTAAGCCAAAGAACAACGCTCATAAACCTGCACAAACTCAACGCGAGCGATACCGCTGGCAACCTGGAGCACAGCTATCTCTAGAGATCCAATCCAGCAAACACTTCCCCTCCGTCACTCACACTTTAAACGTCCTATTACAGGAAAACGTCCATGTCAGTACTTCGATTTTTTCTCACGCTGTTCATGTTCATCTGCCTGCTCGCCGGTAGCAGCGTCGTGGTAACGACCCTCTGCCTGATGTTGCGCTTTCCACCCCTGCTGTTCGCCGTTGTGCTGGCTTGCGCTCTGCTGTTCATTCTCCTGAGTCAACTTCGCAGGCATAACAGCGCGACCGTTTGATGCCCACGGCGGCGTGCTCAACACTGCATTCACTCTCCAGATTAGAGATCCCGTATGAACCTACACTGTTTGATTTGTGAGTCTTCAGCCGTCCTTAGCCAAGACAGCGCCAAGGCGATCGTTCAGTTCTTTACTGTGCTAGATAGCTTCGCTCGCGAATGGTAAACAACCCCTTCCACCAAGAGCATGCACACAGTGGAGCCTATAGCGTGGTTTCTGCAGAACATGACGGCGGCTGTGGCCAGCGCCACCTCAGCGTTTAGCGCAAGTGACAGGTTTATTCAGGATATGCACAAATATCAATTCGGCTCCTTTACCTATTTTTGCTTACGCTGCGGCGCCCACATTGATTCCGTCGACCCATGATCACGCTTTAAGTCGATAAACTAAACGCTCGACTAGTTCGACCACCAATTGTCTATCGGACTGATTCAAGGATGCCAATAAATGACTGATCCGACTCGCCTGGTCATCCACCAGTGGGCTCACTTCACTCAGTAAGTCAGCGGCCTCACAGCCAAAAATGTCGGCGAACTCCAAAAGCCGAGTGATATTTGGCATCACGATCCCTCGCTCAATGCGAGAAACCGCCTCGTTCCCCACCCCCAAGTGTTCTGCAACCGCCTCCTGGGTTAGCCCGCTACGCACCCGCTGTTTAGATATGGCGCGCCCTACTGTGCCCGCCAATTGCTTCTGATCAATTTCAGCCATTTCGCTCTCCCATTTCAACCTAGATGGTTGGGGATCACCTCATTGACATGAAGAACATAAAAGGTTGAAAATCACCCTTAAAGGTTGTAATTCACCCTAAAACTACACATCAGCCTCCTCGATCAGGAACATCCCCATGAATACTAAAACCCTATTAATGATGGCGCTTAGCTGCCTGGCTGCAAATACCGCCTCTGCCGGAACCAATACTTGGACCTCGGGCTGGGCGATGGGCACCGCCGAATATGCCGTGGACGACGGTAACGGCAATGAATTAGTGATTGCATGCCCCAGTGATGACGACCGCTATGTCTCCGCCAGCGCTACCGTAAATGGCCGGGGGTATAGCTCAGAAGAAGGGCGAGGTTTTGACCTCATCGTGGATGGAAAAACCTTCCATAACCCGTTTTACACAGACTGTCGTGCCTGCAGCAGCATCTTCACTCAAGAGTTCTGGGGGGCCTTGCGCAACGCCAATCGGTTGCAGTTCAGCGCTCAAGACAAGGTCTTCAACCTACCCACTCAGAACCTCAAGGCGGTCTTGCCAGCTCTGAACGACGAAAACAACAGCTGCTTGGCTGCCTGGTAACTGATCTGCCAATCATCACAAAAGGAGAATCAAGTGTCTCAACAAGGCGAAAACCCACAGAGCCGCATCAACGAAGAAGACCGTAGTACTAGCAGCATCAGCCCAGCCATGATTGGCTGGGGTGTGGCAGCGGCGGTGTTGGCAATAGTGAGTGTGACCTTCAATACCTCGTCCATGGTGTTGAGCGCAGGCTGGTTTGCTAAAGGCGTGGCCGTACTGGTCGGCGCGATTTTGGGCTGGCTGGGTGCCATGGCCGGTGATGCGATCCGTAAATTCGCTCATCCAGATGCAGTCTTCACCAATGGTGGCATCCTGAGCCTAATTTGGATCAAGGTGTTTTGGGCGGTTGGTCCGCAAGTACTTGGCTTATGTGTGGGCGTCTTCTTCGGCTGCGCCATAGTGCTGCGCTGACTCGCGGAGCCAGCCTACACCCAAGATGCCGTGCGATCGGTGCACTGTTGGTACTGGCCGGTTGTTCTAATGAACATTCACAGGCCAGAGTAGACTTCATTTCTGGATGCGTACAAAGCGGAGCGCCGAAAGCTATTGGCCAGTGTACCTTTCAGAAACTGGAGGCGAAGTACTCGCCATCGGAGCTTCGCTCAAGTAGATCGGACAACTTGCTTAGGTACGTCCTTATTGCCGCGAACGCCTGCCGTAAAGGATGATCGTCAAATTTTACAGTAAGAGTGAAGACAAGACGAACTAGCTTTATAAGTAGAAAACCTGAAGAGCCGCTTGCGTAATCCGGTTAACCCTTCAGGTTTTTTTTGAGCGTTGAGAAGCTCTTTTTCCACCGAGTAAAATTTGGATGTACAGTTCGGCGCCTGACAACTTGACTGCGAGCAGAATTATCATTAGATCATTTGATGAACTTAAAAATCCATTCAAGAATGCTAATCAAAGGCTTGAGGATGACAGCGTTTCAACACTAATATTGCTAATCACATTCAAGCTATCAACAGAAAGCGTGTTTTTCAGGATGTGTTTACTTGCATCCTGCTAGACTGCACTTAGTACGCGAGCCTTAGCCTTGGTGTGGCGTGTACCACACTGTAGGCGTAAGCCATACCGAGAGCATGGGCGTAAAGTTTCACGTCGGCATTGTAGTGGTCGAATGAGGCCGGACAACCATTTAGGCGAGAATGATCGCCAGATCGTGGTGTCAAATTACCAAACAGCGCCGCTCGTTTATTCCTGAATTCAAGAGCAGGCTGCCTACCTCGTGCTCAAATCAAACTAAAGCTAGATCCAAGCTAACTGTTTACTCGGCATTGGTGATTCAACATTGCGCCGATGGGTTGACCAAATTCAGAAAGAACATAACGACGTCACCCCCAAAGCAAGGCGCTAAGTTCGGAACAATAAAAACTCAGAAGTTGGAAGCCTGGGGCGCGCGGCTTGAGCGAGAAAAATCCACACTAAAAAAGGGCACCGCGCTCCTAATTTCAGAAGATCACGAGCGTCTGCGCTGATTGACCAACTGAGTAACCTATGAGCCGTTTTATCAACAGTGCGAGGTGCTTGATGTGCCCGCTCGCTCAACCGCTTTATTGCATAGTAACTAGTAGGCGTTCTGTTGTGGCAGCCAGCCATGCAAATCACGCTCAGAAATTTCCTACATACAGCTCTATCGGAAGAAGTTCATAATTAGTCAATGCCATTAGTCAAGTATCCATTTTGCCTAGGCATTGACGCTGTATCGTCTCTTATAGCGAACAGTTCATTAAGAGGAAAATTCCATGAATATAAAAAATATGCTTTTGGGTTCCGCCGTAATTTTTTCGCTGGCAAGCTTGCAATTGTTTGATGCCCCATTCGCAGAAGCAGACGAACCGGTAATGTGTGGAGATAGGGTGTGCGCCCCACTTCCGGGTATGGGCCAAGGGTGCTGCCCGTTCAGCGATGAAAGACTCAAGCAAGACATCAAGCCCCTGCAAGGATCGGTGGACGATTTAATAAGATTACATGGAGTGTCATATGCCTACAAAATTGACAAGAAAAAAGATATAGGGCTACTTGCGCAAGATGTACAAGCCGTATATCCAGAAATCGTTCATGAAACCGACGGTTACAAGCGAGTTGATTATGAAAAGCTGGTAGCTCCACTTATTGAAGCAATTCGCGAACTCAATCAGCGATTGAAGATGTTGGAAGAAAAAGGCTAATGTCCTCAGGCTAGCTGTTTGCTCTGAACTAGCACGGCCCTGCGATTGAGTTGCAGGGCCAAACTCGGATGCAATGCTACAGGTAAAATTTTGGTAAGCGCTCCATATACCCCACCGACGTCAAGATGGTTGGGGCGCTTAGCTAGTCCACCAGCGAGCAGTTCCACGGCAACAGCGCTTCGTAATCTTCAAACGAGGTTGCCAGCGGCAACCGTTCTAATGCGTGGCGCAGCGACGCAAAGGGCTCTTGATCGTTGGCTTAGGCAGTCGTGATCAGGCCATAGAGTTTAGTACTTGCCCTATCGCCTTTGGACGGCCAGTTCTCTCTTCTGATCACGAAGGGCCTGGTCGCACGTTAGGCCGCGTTATTGTCGATTGGCAAGTGCACTTCTTAGACGAACCGTTCGAGGCTGTACCAGCTACTCGCTAAGTAGCTGATGGCTTCGCCCTGGGCGCTCTGAGACGAAATCGTGGCTGTGTCTTTTCTATCCTTTTTTTTAACTGAGCCAGCACCGGCAGGCTTCGCTCATGCAGACCAACTTCAAGATTTGCTCGCCAGCATATTTCAGATAACGCTCTACGCCACAAAGCTTATTGATAAGTTTCAGTGCGATATCAGCCCCTCCCGTCTTGCCTTTCGGTGCACTTTTTGCATCTCAACAAACTTGCGCCTTGCGTGCGCCCAGCAGACCTACCGTTCGACTCCGGCCAGCGCGCCAAACGCGTTATAACCGGCGTAATCATCGGTCAACACGTAGCCACGATACCCATCAAGCAGGCGTATCGGCACCTCATGCGCGCGGCCAGTTCGGCACCAATGACAACTGCCTGAACCTCAAAGCCAATAACCTGGCCAACACGAAGTACACACCGAGATGTCACTTGCCGGATCATAGATGCTGACTTTGCCAGAAAAAGCTCGATGATCAACAAGAAATCAATGCTGTTGCAGTCGGGGATCTCGCTGATCAAGCAAACCGCTCAGATGCCAGGAATGATCATGTCGCTTCTGGGCTAAGTCACAACGCTTCAATCGATAGAATGCCACCCCGGGACAGGCCCCGAACGGATTAGGGAGTTTTTTTGGCCTAGCGAAAAGACCAGCGGCGTGGCACTTAAGAAATTTCTTGCATAAAACGCACGGACAAAGTGGAAAAATTCTACTTCCAAACTCGATAACTCCCCGAACCTTTATGAACATACCCTTTGCGGACATTAAGACTGGTCACCCGGAGCAATCAGCGTATTTCTGCGCGGTGCATTACAAGCTGATCCTGGTCAAAAGTGAAACCAGCCACAGCATCGGCCAGATGCCTATCAGGAGGTTGCCTGCCGGAGTCTCTGGTTCAGTACCCGGCCAAGTGAATGACCGGCAAGCACTGATCGCCCATGCCTGGAACGACAGCGTGGTAGGTCCGGCAGCCTCAATCAGCAGGCCTATACCTGCGCAAGATTTTCGGCGACGAAAAAGAACGGCAGATTACGCAGACCGTCGCACGACGTGACTATCGGTTAAACCGGCACTCCTGATAGCCGCACAGGCTGAGCACAACGCGGCGACGACCGATGTGCAACCGGCGGACACCAGCGTACCGACGTCAGGTTTGGGCGACCAGCTTAAGTGGACCATGGGCATGATGTCAGCGACGGTATTGATGGGAAATTCCATTACCTACCTGCCCAATCAACTCTATGCGAGCCGCTGGCAAGTCGATGAAAACAGTGTGGTGTATGTGGAAACCCGCATGTGCGGATAATGGAGAGCCTATGCGCTGGAAAACAGTAGCGGGCAAATGGAAGGAAAACTCATGAAGCTCAGTACTTGGTTATTTTGCATCTCGCTCACCTGTACCAGCGTTTCCGTGTTGAGCTGCGAGCAGGTATTGAATCAGCAAAAGAAAGTCGCTGAGCCTTCGTTCATGCACTCTGGGTTGGCAGTCACACTCGACAATGTACGCAGCGTGCGCACCGCGACCCTGGACGGTATGCCAGCAATTCATATAGTGGCGGGTTCAAATCGCCGAAATGTGCTTCACATCACGCTCCTCAAGGCTTTTCTGCGCGAAGGTTGCGTGTCGATGAACCGCGCTCAAATGCAAGCACACTGGCATCGCCTCGATTACCGTCTTTCTGATGGGCATCCAACCGAAGCTGATGTGGTCATCAGTTCGGTTACGCCTGAGGAGGTTATCATTAAACTGTCGGCTACCCTGGTCTCTCCGATGACAGGGAAATACTTGAAAGTGTCCTCGTCCGTCCTAGTGATCCGGGGCCCTCTTCTTGATGCGGTGACGTCCTCACACTGAATGGTCGCTGGTAAGTCCTGGCTGCTATTTTTTGGGCGTTTTACCTACTATTTCCTTCCGCAGGATCAGAACGCTATGAGGCGCGGTAAATGCCAGCTTCGCGCTGTTATTATTTTGAGTGTTCACGATCTTGACTTTGATGTTCCCGTCGATTGAAAGCTGCGTGGTCAGGTCGATTGTGACTTCCCGCTTAGAGTACTGAGTCATGGTGTGTCCTCATGAAAGGGTGGGAGCTCGAGGTAAGGCTTTGCGTCAAATCACAAACTTGGAAATCATCCTGTTCAGGTCCACGGCCAGGCTGGACAGCTCATGGCTGGCAGCCGTGGTTTGATTAGCCCCGGCTGCGGTTTGGGTCGAGAGGTCGCGGATATTCATCAGGTTACGGTCGACTTCCCGCGCCACCTGGGCCTGTTCTTCCGCCGCGCTGGCGATGATCAGGTTGCCTTCGTTGATGGTGTTGATCGCCTGAGTGATACGCTCCAGGGACACGCCGGCGCTGTGGGCCAGGGTAAGGGTGGACGCCGCTCGCTCGTTGCTGCTTTGCATGGCGGATACCGCTTGCGTTGAGCCCTGCTGCACTCCCTTGACCATATGTTCGATTTCCTGGGTCGAGTGCTGAGTGCGATGGGCCAAGGCGCGTACTTCATCGGCCACTACGGCAAATCCGCGACCGGCTTCTCCAGCGCGTGCCGCTTCAATAGCCGCGTTTAGCGCGAGCAGATTGGTTTGCTCGGCGATAGCGCGAATCACATCAAGCACTTTGCTGATGTCTTGCACGCTAGCGGCCAGTGTCTGGATTTCACAGGTGGCCGAAGTGACTTCTTCCGCGAGCATGGAAATAGATTCGACGGTTTGCAGAACATGGGCGCGGCCATCTGTCGCCATAAGATCACCTTCACGCGACGCATCCGCGGTGGACACCGCATTGCGGGCTACCTCATCCACGGCGGCGGTCATTTGGTTGACGGCAGTGGCGGCTTGCTCGATCTCGCCGTTTTGATCATGCAGGGCGCGGGTAGATTCTTCGGTTACCGCCGATAACTCTTCAGCCGCCGACGCCAATTGGTTGGAGGAGTCGGTAATCAGATGGATCGTTTCACGCAGGTCTTCCTGCATTACACTCATTGATTGGAGCAGCTGGGCAGGCTCGTCCCGACCGTCTATTTCGATCCGCACAGTCAGGTCGCCCTTGGCGATTTTTTCGGCGATTCCGACCGCCTGGTGCAACGGCTGCACGATGCTGCGGGTAAAGGCGCTGGCAAGCGCCACGGTGAGGATAACGGCCAGGACGATAGCGCCCATCACCCAGTTGATCGACTCCTGGAACGTCGCATCGGATTCGTCCGCCGCTTCTTGCGCCTCTTTAATATTGATGTTCAACAGGTTGACCAGCTCAAGGCTGAGTGCATCGCCTTGCCCGTTGAGCTCACTATTCATAAGCAAAATAGCGGACTGGAGATCACCCTGTTTAGCTAAGGCCAGCACTTGATCTTGAACGCGTGTGTAATGGGTTTGGACGGTCTTCATCCGTTCAAAGCTGCTGCGCTCTTCATCGGTAGCAAGGTTGCTGGCATACAGTTCAGTTGCCTTTTGAATGGCCACGCGACTATCGGCGATTGCAAACTCGTTTGTGGTGTCCTGGCTCGCTTGTTTGGACAGCAATGTGCGCATCATCTTCAACCGTAGGTCGGCGACGGCGCGCTGGACGTCTTCGAGGGCAAGAATGCTCGGTAGCCACTTCTTATCCACCTCATCGGACTTGTTCGACATCTCGTGCATTTGGAACAGCGAGAGGCTGCCCAACAGCACGACAATCAGGCCCATCAAACTGAAACCTGCGGCCGAGCGCAGGGCTATCTTCATGTTTCTTAAAAGCATGGTTTCACCGATTCAATAAAAGTTTGGCGTATGGCTGTTGCTATTCGTTTGCGTAGGGGCACAGCCCGTGGTTACAGGCCGTCGTGGGGGCGCGTATCAGGGGGGGGGCAGGCTCAGGAGGCGGCGGCGAACCGTCGATAAGTAGTCCTGGAACACTTTGTTGAATAACCAGACCAAAAGCTTGGTGGCGGGCATGGGCATGGCGAAGTAATAGCCCTGGCCCAGCCTGCAGCCCAAGTTAATCAACTGGGTGCGCTGCTCCTGGGTCTCGATCCCTTCGATCACTACGTCGATGCCCAGGGCGTCCGCTATTTGCAGGGTGCTGGTAATCGCCACGCCGCTGCGGGAAGTTGCATTCAGTTCCCGTACAAACAGGCCGTCCAATTTGATCTCGTTGAATGGCAGCGTGCACAAGCGTTGCAGCGAGGAGTGACCGGCACCGAAGTCATCGATGGACAGGACGCAACCGAGCATGCGCAAGCGCACCAGGTTCTCCAGGTTCATCGGCGTCAACGTCTGGGCATCAGTTTCCGTCATCTCAAAACACAGGCATGTACCAGGCGTGTCAAATGCGCGCAAGCGCGTGCTGACGGCGTCGAACAAGCCCTCGCTGGCCAACTGGAACGTTTGGATATTGATCGAGAACTTGAAGTCAAAGCCGTAGGTTTTTGCTTGTTGGCGAAAGTGCAGGCATTGGTCGATTTGCTGATGCAGCAAGCGGTCGAGTAAGCCCAAGCGCTCGAGTGTGGGTAGAAACCGCGAGGGGGATAACAGCCCCAGGCGTGGATGATTCCAGCGGGCAAGTAGCTCCAACGAGTCGACCTGAAGGTCCTGCAGGGTAAACTTGGGCTGGTAATACACTAGGAACTGACCAGCTTCTAATGCATGGATCACTTCTGCGTCGCTGACGGAGGCGGGTGCAGCCCCCCCCGACAAAGAAGGCAGGACGTAATGCTCCAGCAGCCTTTTCAAGTTGGGCGGGCGGGCATTTTTGGCCAGTTCTCCTAGCAACTGCATTCCGAGCAGCTTGACCATCTGGCCGATGGTTTGCAGAAGGTCCGGTGCCAGATCGCTGCTGATGATCACAGCATGGGCCAATTGCCGCTGGCCTGCCTCGCGCAGAAAAGAAAGGCCATCCATGCCCTCCATGCAGATATCGCACAGGGCTATATCTACCGCCCCCTGCTGCTGCAACGCCGTCAGCGCCTCATTGCCGTCAGCGGCCTCAATGACGTGCTGGCAACCCAATTCGCGCAGGCTACGCACAAACGCATGACGTAGCAGGGGTTGAGCTTCAAGGACTAGGATCCTCAGCGTAGATAGTGACACCGGGATGCCTCCGTAAAGTAACGGTGACTAGCTTGGTGTGTTTCGGCGCCGATTTATCGCGGGTATTTCTTACAACCCTGCAAGAAATTTCTTAAGGTGGTTACCTTCCACTACTTTAGCCAGCTCATCAGCCGTTGCAGATGATTGCCCATTTCCTCCGCGGCGCGGCTCAGTTGTGCATTACTGCCCTGTTGCAGGCAAGCGGCCTCAAGGTTTTCGCAGGTGATCAGCAGCGCGTCAAACCGCACCAGTCGCGCGCCGCCTTTGAGCTGATGCGCCAGTAGTAGCAAGGCTTGCCGATCGTCTGCGGCTAGCAGGTGGCGGAGATCTACCTGCGCGCGATGGCTGCTCTCCAGCAGCTCCGAACACAGGCGTTGCAGTGTCGGGGCGTCGTGGCCTGCCAGTTCATTGAGGCGTTCATACAGCGCGTCGCGGGTCAGTTCGTCAGGCATACCAGCGTCGAAGCTGACGTGATACAAGCTCAGCAGGCGGGCGTTCAGTTGTTCCAGGCTGATGGGTTTGAACAGGCAGTCATCCATCCCGACTTGCTGGCAACGCTGGCGCTCCTCAGGCACGGCATTGGCGGTAAAGCCCAGCAGCAGGCACGGCGGTTCATTACGCAATTGTTCTTGTTCGCGAATTGCTCGGGCCAGTTGGTAGCCATCCATGTTGGGCATATTGCAGTCGGTGATGATCACATCGAACGGCTGTTCATTCCACAGGGCCAAAGCCTGGACTCCATCACTGGCCTCGCTCACTTCGTGGCCCAAGTAGGTCAGTTGCCGCGACAGGACAATCCGATTGGCCACGTAGTCATCGACGATCAAGATGCTCATCAGTGGCGTCGGCTTGGTTGGCACCATGACGTGTGGCACCGCGACGCAGCCCGCAGCCCCATCAAACACCGGTACCCGTACCGCGATGACCACTTGCGTCCCCGTGGCGGCTTCGCTGCTCAGCGTAAGGCTGCCCCCCATCATATCCACCAGCGTTCGGCTGATCATCAATCCCAGGCCTGAGCCTTTATTGGCCGTCTCGTAGGACGCATTGACTTGGCTGAACGGCATGAACAACCGTTGTTGGTCGGCCGCTGCGATACCGATGCCGGTGTCCGTGACTTCAACCCGTAGCAACATAGAATCTTCGTCATAGTCGGCGCTCATGCACACTTGCACCGTACCCTGGGCGGTGAATTTGATTGCGTTGCTCAACAGGTTTGCCAGCACTTGCTTGAAACGCATGGGATCGATCAGCACGTCGGGCATCGGCTGCGAGCCGATATCAGCCTGCAGGCGCAGGGACTTCTGCTTCGCCGGACCGTCGAAAATACGCACCACCGACATCACCAGATCGCCAGGATTGCAACGCTCCGGTGTGATGCTAAGTTGCCCGGATTCGACCCGTGCGATGTCCAGGATGTCGCCGATCAAATCTAGCAGGCCCTTGGCCGCATCGGACGCCACTTCGATCGCCACTTGATCGAAAACCCCTTGCTCGGCAGCTTTCGACGCCATCTCCAGCATACCAATCACTGCATTCATGGGCGTACGGATTTCATGGCTCATGGTGGCGAGGAATGTGGTCTTGGCGCGGTTGGCAGTATCCGCCTCAGTCTTGGCCGCATGCAGCTGATGAATCAGGCGCTGGCGTTCGCTGACATCGATCCAGCCACCTATCAAACCTTTAACCTGGCCGTCGCTGCCGCGAAAAGGCAGCATCCAGTGATAGATCGTCAGCACTTGGCCGGAGGCTGAGATCAGCAGGCGGTCCTTAAAGGAGGGTTCGCCACTGTGCATGACATCGAGATAGTCCTGGTGATATTCATCGGCCTGGACTGGGTCTGACAACAGGCCTTGAACCACTGTGGTGCCCAGCAGGTAGGAGCCATCCTGGACATTGAACGTGTCGAGGTAGGCCTTGTTACAGAGCAACAGGTTGGCGTCGCGATCTCGCGCGTATATTGGATGCGGCGTGCCGTTGATCAGCACGCGCTCGAACTCGAGCCTGTCAATGAGTGCGCGTTCTGCAAGCTTGCGCTTGAAGACTTCGCGACGCAGGGACGTGATCCAAACGAATATCCCGACGATCACCAGCACGGTGGCGATCAGGACCGCCGTAATGGTGTCATGGTGCCGCTCCCAGTAACTGTCTTCCAATACCACCGCGCGGCGCCAGCGACTGGCAACTTCGTCCAGCTCCTCGGGAGGAATGCTCAGCAACGCTTTGTTGAGGATCGAAAGGAGTTCGGGGGCCGTCTTGCTTACGGCAAAGGCCACTTGTCCGCCCTGGGTGCCGATGGTGGAGACGACTTTCAAGCGGTTCGGATATGCCCTGGCGATGATGTAGCGAGCAGTGGTCAAGGAGCTGATAACAGCGTCCACGCTGCCGCCGGCCAAGCGTTCAAACGCGCGGCTGTAATCCGCGACCTCTACTAACTGGATGCCAGGAAAATCACGACTAATCGTTTCCCGATAAGCGTTACCTTCGACAATCGCCAGCTTTTTTCCAGCCAACTGATTCAAGCTGCGGGGAGCAGTCTGCTCGTCCCGGACCACCATGACCAATGGCGCGGACAGGTAAGGCCGCGTAAAGCTCACGTCTTGTTCGCGGTCGGCACTGGGGGACAGGGCTGGCATCAGGTCATAGTCGCCCGCTCGCAATGCGCCAATCATGGCGTTGACCGATGAGCCTTGTCCCACCTCGAACGTGATGCCGGTGCGCAAGCTGATCTTACCCAGTACATCGGCACTCAGGCCGCGAAAGTTGCCCTGCTCATCGTTATAAGTGAATGGCAGGAAATTTTTGTTGAACAACACCTTCGGTCGCGGGTGTTGTTTGAGCCATGCCTGCTCCTGCTCGCTGAACACGATCCGTTGCATGCCCGCCAAATTCGGGGCTGCGTTGCCCCAACGATGAGCGATCGCCCTGCGCTCCATGGCCGGGATGCTGTCCAGGGTCGTGTTGATTATACGCAGCAGGCGTGGGTTATCCTGCAGCATTGCGAACGAAAAACTGCTCACTTTCAGGGTTGGGTAATTAATGATTTGCAGCGTGTTCAGGTAGCTCTTATTGATTAAATAGCTGGCGCTGACACTATCGCCAAGATACAAGTCGGCATCGCCAAGTGCTACTGCACCGATGGCATTGAGTATCGAGGGAAAAAGCAGAAGTTGGCTCTCTTGATAGTAGGTTTTGACGGTGCCCAAGGCCAGATAATGATCGACCATGGCAATTTTTTTTCCTGCAAATGAAGTGTTCGGGATGCTGTACTGATCCGCAGGTGCAACCAACGTGGGCTGGTCCAGGGTATAGGGTGTTGAAAGTACCAGGCCGGGGATGGCCGATTCAAAATCATTGGCAGTCCCGATCACATCAATGCGATGGTCTTTAAGTGCTTGAATAAGCGCGGCGCGGTTAGGGTAGCTGAGTATCCGAACGTTGATATTTAGAATATGACCGATCAGTACTGAATAATCGGCCGTGATTCCTTCGAACTCCTGATTATAAGTGGTGATATCAAATGGCGGATAATCAGGACGGGAGACGCCGATTCGCAATACTTTGTTGTTGGCCAGCCACTCTCGATCGGGCTTGCTCAATGCGACACCACCAGGCTCGACCACGGACCTTCCGAGGATACTCAACTCCAGCGAGGCTTCGCTGGCAGCAGCGCTGACAATGCAGAACAGGGTTAGAAGGCCGATCCACAAAAACTTCAACGGGCGATTCCTTTCTAGCGGTAATCCAGGCTGCAGATACAGCAGTGATTTGTCCGGGCACTATTGCGAGCGTCGCGCCAGTGATATCGCAATGGTATCATGGTAGTCTCACCACTTAGTTTTTGCAGTCGGGGATATATGAATGGCATACCGGGTACTGATCGTTGATGACCATCCTTTTATCCGCATGGCGGTGCGCTCCCTGCTGGATCAGCATGGTTACGAAGTTATCGCCGACGCTTCCAATGGGGTCGATGCAGTCAGTTTGATACGCCAGTATGTTCCAGATCTGGTGTTATTGGACATTACGATGCCCAAACTGGATGGGATTGCGGTGATTAACCGGATTAGAACCCTGAAATTACCGACCAAGGTCATCGTGCTCACATCGTTGGCTTCTGATTATTACGCGCTGCGCTGCATCAAAGCCGGCGCCTGCGGTTTCATCTCGAAAAGCGATGACCTAGACTTACTCTGTGAGGTCATGAAAGTAGTCATGAAAGGGCTTGTCTATTACCCCGAAAGTGTCAATGTCTCGACCCGAAAAAGCGATTTGATGGCCCGCGAGATGGAGTTGATTGCATCGCTGTCGGATCGCGAGTTGTCTGTACTGCTACAACTGTCACGGGGGATGAGCAACAAAGACATCGCGGAAAATATCATGCTCAGCAGCAAGACCGTCAGTTGTTACAAGGCGCGCTTGATCGCCAAACTCAATGTTAAATCCGTGGTTGATCTGGCCGATCTGGCGCGCCGCAACAGTTTGATCTGAAGTGCGGAGCCCAACGGCCTTAACGCATCCGTCGTGGCGCTTTTTCCCAGGGTGCCAATGATCTTCATACTGACATTTCCGGTATCTCTTCCTGCGGCAGCGTATGCAAGCCAGGATTGAACACCCGAGCATAACTGGCGAGCAACGGCCGCAGTTGCGGAGTCACAGTCAGCACTGGCTGATGACCATCCTTACGTAGTTTTTCCTTCAACGTAGGCATCGCGTTTTGCAATTGATCAAGCAGGCTGTGCTCTCCCCGAACGGTGTGCAGACTGACCGTTCCGGCTTGCTGGCGCTGCTCAAGCGCCGCGCAAGGTGTAATGCAACGCATTGTCGAGGACAAAGACCCCTCGCTTCTGCAGGCTGCCGACATCATCATGTTTGAAATATGGGCCAGGTTGTCGCGAGTGACTTTACTACAATGAAGTTGATGATCATCAGTATTAAGAAAACATTAGTGCCGACGACAAAGTTGCCGCCGATCAGGACATCACCAAGTGCCTCGATCCCCTTACCCGCCGCCCCCGTATCGGTGGGCTTCGAGCAGCCTAATACGCGTCGATGCAAAGTTCAGAGTCAGGTGCAGTAGGAGGGTGATCAGGAAGACTGAGGGGAAGAACAAAAGCCCACGGGACTCTTGGATGACACGCTGACCATCACCACCAGAATGGCCGCGGAATGTGGATAGTATGGATATCCATCAGCACCATCAAAAGAATGACTAGTAGAGTTCCGATGCGACCGCTGCGCAAGGCCTGTAATAGGTGGTGCAATAGGCTCATAATTACGCCTTGTTCGCCATGCGTTGGCGTGTCGACGCATAGACTCTGGATAAGGCGCTACAGCATTCCGACCCAGGCATGAACTAAAGCAGCTGCGATTGGCGCAGCTTTTTGAAGGCAGACAATTTGGCTGCCAGCATGAGTCACCGAGGCAACTGTCATGACAACGTCCTGGCAGAGAGCTCTTCCCAGCATCTAAAACGGGAAAGAATAAAACTGAAAATCTACAACTCGCGGCAAGATGCTAATAGTGATGTGTTCGATTACATGGATATGTTCCACACCGTAAACCCCCGCCGCGGCTTCAACAATCAGCTGCCACCGGTAGAGTTCGAAAAACGGTGCGTACTGAGCTTGCAAGGTGTAGAGAACCCGGTACGATTCAATACTCTATTAAAAGCGCTCAAGACCTTGCGGGCACCTGAGCCGCCTCACGCTAAATAGGCGAAAAAGCATAATTTCACATCTGCATAGCTGCTCAAAGTGGTGAAGCCCCCCATGACAAGCGCAATGTTTATCGAATTACTGCCAAAAAGCCCGCCTCAGTACTTCTTCTTAGCTTAGCCCGGCTAACGCTCTAGGAAATTTCCTACACACCGCCAGGAAGAGACCATCTCATGTGAGTCCTCTTAATCTGTCAGCATGAGGTCGTCCCGTAAGGCCATGGCAGCCGATTGAAGATTCCTCGCATCCTTGTCCTAGAACCCAAATCTATCCACCGCAGTCCAATCATTAGTAAGCTGGAGCAACTGAGCGTAGTAGACGTTTTATAAGCAGATAATAAAAAAGACGCGATGGCCTTAATAAGGCTGCGAGGAGTCGTTGAAGTTACGATCTACGACGCATCCCATGGAAGCATCGACTATCTGGCTTTACTACGCCGTGCTGGACAGTTTGGCCTGGTGAGAGCGGTGATCTTGTTTGACGAAATAAATTCAGAGTCTTATCGCAAGATAGAGCAGATAGCTTTCTTGTCGGGATTGGAGCTCTTAGCAGCTTTAAGAAAGCCTGTGCAGCTTACAGCACTGCAGAAAGCCCTGCGAAGATACAACGGGAGGTGGCCGTTAAATTACGCTATTGAAAAATCATTCACGAGCAGCCGAGTGAAGGCGATGTTCATCGCGGACTCGCTTTAAGCCAATTTATTGCTTACTTTCAACCCCATTGCGCGCTCGGTAGCAGAGCCGTGATCGGCGCGGAGGTATTGGCGCGATGGCAGCATCCAACAAGAGGGCTGCTTCTCCCTGAAGATTTTTTAGCCGCCATAGCGGCCTATTACCTGTTAGATGAGGTAACAAAACAGGTATTCGTGCAAGGGACGCTTTTACAAGCAAATCTATGCCGACTGGGCTGACACCTTGGGCTCGCGTTCAATTTGCACGCTTCGCAACTGATACACGATGGATTAACAAAGCACAATCAGAGCTTGATCCACCACGAACTATCCGATGCGGACTTTACTTTGGAGTTCGCAGAGAATGGTCTTTTGGATATGCAGGCGTCTGCAAATGTCGGTTTGATTCGATTGCAAATCGATGGGATGTCGTATGGCGTTTGACGATTTTGGAATCGACTTTTCGTCACTGAAATTACCCTACCAGTTGCCTTTTACCCAAATCAAGCTAGATAGCGCATTCGCAAAGGATTTTCAAAAGCCGGAAAATAAAGCTGTCATAAACAGTTCCTTATCGCTAGCCAAGTCTTTGAGCATGGATTTGACCATCGAAGGTGTAACAAATCAACTGGAGCACGAAGCACTGTTAAATATAGGCTGTGTCTATGGGTAAGGTGGTTACTATGGCGGTCCTATGATAGCAAGTGCTTTCATACCGTGGATCATCGTCACAAATCGAAGAGGCTATTTCATGGGACGCCAATGCCTCCCCCAGAGTTCAATAAAACCGTCGTGTTTCTTGGGGTTGGATAAATAAATCAAACAGCGATTGCAACACGTTTGCGCACAGGCTATGCAGAGATATCTGTACGGCTCAATCAAAAGCCGCCACTGTGTTTGCATACACATTCCTTCAACCACCCCCAGCGCCATCGCAGAGATCCTAATGTATAAAGCCATGATTGTTGATGACCACCCGCTTATCCGCGCCACGATGAAAATAATTCTCAAACAAGAGAGTTTCGAAATTGTCGCCGAGGCTGATAACGGCGCAGATGCAGTGCAACGCGCTCGTGAACACGTGCCAGACTTGGTTATTCTCGATATTTCCATGCCCAAGCTTGATGGTCTGGAAGCATTAACTAGAATTACAGCTTTAGGGCTACCGATAAAGGTCCTTGTAGTGACTTCTCAATCGCCTGTATTTTACGCTATGCGCTGCATGAAGGCCGGCGCAGCGGGCTATGTGTCAAAAAGTGATGAGCTCGGCGACGTAGTCAAAGCGATCAGCTCTATCATGTCTGGTTACACGTTCTTCCCGAATCTAACGATTAATTCAGTGCGCAGGGATGATGTCGAGGCCTCGGAACTGAAGCTTATCGAAAGCTTATCTGACCGTGAGTTGGCCATTCTGCAGCAACTTGCATTGGGCTGGAGCAACAAAGAAATTGGCGACGCAATGTTGCTGAGTAATAAAACAATTAGTACCTACAAAACTCGTTTGATTGAAAAGCTCAATATGAAATCACTGGTACACCTTTCTGATTTCGCAAAACGCAACAATTTGATCTGAATGAGCATATTCAGTCGGGTCTTTCTGGTGCTCGCATGCCTTGCTTGCACCACAACGTTCAGCGCACCCATAGCTATCGGCGCAGAAAAACTAGAGCTCTACGGCCGCTCGAAGGTCGATGGCTATAGCGTCAGGCTCAATGAGTCCGATTGGCGTTGGTTACGACAAAAAGGGACGCTGCGCCTTGGCTATTCACAGCCAGATTATCCTCCATTTGACATTGCTTCCAAGACATCACTCGAAGGCATAAGCGCAGATTTCGCCGTTCTAATATCTGAACTGCTGCACGTCAAAATCGAAGTGCAACGTTATGACTCCCGTGAAGAGGTGATTCAGGCGTTGAAATCCAAACGTGTTGATCTCTTAGGGACGGCCAATGGTTATGAAGGCGCTGATCCTGAATTGCAGTTGTCCGATCCCTACGCACAGGACCAGCCGACCCTAGTGACTCGTAGCGATGAGCCTGAGAAACTGGTCCCAAGCCTAGCGGGTAAGCGAGTGGCCATGCTGTATCACTACCTACCGCTCAGTGCTGTGAGGGCTTTCTACCCTGATGCGACTATCAAAGTCTACCCCTCGATTTTGAGCGCTATTGGCGCGGTTGCTTTTGACCAAGCAGATGTCTACCTCGGCGACTCTATCAGTGCTAACTATCTAATAAATAATGACTTTCTGAACAATGTTCAACTCGCAGATTTTTCATTACTGTCGAGCAATAATTTCTCCTTCGCTGTTGTCCGCTCTGATCAGCGTCTGCTGCGCATACTCGACGCTGCCCTTAACGCGATCCCGACCAATGTTAGTGCGACGATACTGCGCCGCTGGAGCGCAGGGGGCAGCGGTTTAAGAGTCAATGATAGACCGCAGTTTACAGCTGCAGAACAGGCCTGGTTGGATAGCCACCCGCGTCTAAAGGTAGTTATTAACAGTGACTTCCTGCCGCTCACGTTTTTGGACAGCTCAGGTAAATTTCGAGGTATCAGTGCGGATGTCCTGGCAAAAGTCAGTCTTCGCACCGGACTCAGATTCGATGCTCATTTAGGGGGCTCGGCTCTTGATCTGATAGACCAGGTGAAAACCGGGGAAGCCGACATAATTGCTGCGTTTACCGCCAGTGATGAGCGCGAGAACGACCTGCACTTCACGCGAGCCTTCCTGAGCACGCCATTAGGGCTTGTTACCCGAGTCGGAACCGACCAGCCGGCAACAATGGCGGATCTTTCCGGCAAAAACGTAGCGTTGATCCGCGGTAACTTCGCTAGAGGATATATAGAGCATAACTACCCACAGGTTCGTATTGTCGAAGCTGACAACGCTACCGACGCCATGGCGTTGGTAGCGCAGGGCAAGGTCGATGGGGCAGTCAACCCCCTCATCAGCGCACGGTACATGATTTCTCACGCCTACCGGGGCCAGTTGCATGTCACCTCAACCGTAGGCATTTTCCCTGCCCGAATGAGTTTTGCCACTAGCCGAGGCGCTCTGGAACTCAATTCAATTCTCGATAAAGCGCTGCTGAGCATTTCACCTGAAGAAATGCTGGAATTGACCAATCGCTGGCGCAGCGAGGTAGTGGTTAACGACAGCTTTTGGTTGAAAAACCGCTCCATGATTATACAGGGCGTAATCGTAGCTGCCGTATTACTGGGAGTAGCGCTGTTATGGATTGTCTATTTGCGCCGGTTGATCCGCCAACGCCAGGTAGCTGAGTTGGCGTTGAGCGATCAGATAGAGTTTATGCGTGTATTAATCGACGGTACCCCACACCCGATTTATGTACGGGATCGCTTGGGACGATTGGTAAGTTGTAATTCTGGATATCTTGAGGCTTTCAAGGTCAGCCGCGATTCGGTGGTTGGAAAAACACTATTGGAAAGCGTCTCAATGCCATCGGCTCAAGCGCTTGAATACCATAGTGAGAGCTTGCAGGTAATGGACGAAGGTGAGCCTCGACTGGTTGATCGAGAGCTAACTATGACTGATGGCAGGACATTGATGATTTATCATTGGATGCTGCCCTATCGCGGGAGTGACGGTAAGATAATTGGTCTTATAGCCGGTTGGATCGACATCACTGAGCGACATAGGCTGCTCGAGGAACTACAGGTTGCGAAAGGTGCCGCCGAAAGCGCGAACAAAGCCAAAACGACTTTTCTAGCTACCATGAGCCACGAGATTCGGACGCCAATGAATGCCGTAATCGGCATGCTTGAACTGGCCATGAAGAAGGCTTCACAAGGGGTTCTGGATCGCCTGGCTATTGAAGTGGCCTCCAATGCTGCACGCGGCTTGTTGGATTTGATTGGTGATATTCTCGACATTGCCCGGATTGAGTCCGGGCACCTATCGTTAGTACCAGAGCGAGCCAACCTGCAGGAATTAGTGGAGTCAGTTGCACGCATCTTCGAGGGTTTGGCCAGACAGAAACGTTTACAGCTGGTTCTCGACATTGACGTGGATTACCGTCGCGATGTACTGATTGATCCTTTGCGATTCAAGCAGATCCTGTCCAATTTGTTGAGTAATTCGATCAAATTCACCAGCGAAGGTGAGGTACGGCTTTGCCTACAGGTCCTTCCTGAATCCGATCAAGCGTTTAAAGCTATTCGTATCGTTGTAGAAGACACCGGAATGGGTATTTCCACCGAGGATCAACAACGCCTGTTCAGCCCTTTCGTTCAGGGCACCAACAACAACCAGTCGGCGCGCAGCGGTTCGGGACTCGGATTGGTAATCAGCCGTACGCTCTGTGAGATGATGGGGGGTGGGTTGTACCTCAGCAGCGAGTTAGGCAAGGGTACGCGGGTAGAAGTGGTGTTCAGTTTGCCTGTACTGGAGCCACTTGCTCATTCCGACGCAACTATCCTTGAGCCGGCGTCACAGACGCAGGTTTTGAACGTGCTCGTGGTTGATGACTACCCGGCCAATCGACTATTACTTTCCCAGCAATTGGCTTACCTCGGCCATAAAGTCACCGATGCCCAGGATGGAGCCCGCGGGCTTCGAGCATGGCGTAACAATCATTTCGATGTTGTCATCACCGACTGCAATATGCCCGTTATGAACGGCTACGACCTAGCTCGGGCTATTCGCGACGATGAGCGAGCTAGAGGCGTGCCGCCGTGCGTCATTCTTGGCTTTACAGCAAACGCGCAACCTGATGAGAAAAGCCGTTGCCTGGAAGCTGGCATGGACGATTGTCTGTTTAAGCCTACCAGTCTTGAAAGCTTGGGCGTCCACCTTAATTCTGTGCATCCGGACATGCAGTTCATGCTGACGGGGCAAGAGCCTCTCGCCGTAGCGGGCGCTATCGATCTGACAAGTCTGGAGCAGCTTACCCGTGGGGACGCTGGATCTTTGAACGCATTGCTACTCGATCTGGCAAAAAGCAACGATCAGGATTTGATCAGGCTGGGAGAAGTCGCCGCAGAGGCAGACCATCAGGGATTGGATGACCTTGCTCACCGAATCAAGGGTGGCGCGCGCATCATCAAAGCGTCGGCCCTGATTAGGGCATGCGAGCAACTGGAGGAAATTTGTGGACTGTCTGAGATTGACCCTTCTACTCTCACCCATTCAATCGACGAGTTACGGCACCAAATGCAAGAATTGGCCGCGACCCTGCAGCAGCACTTTTGTAAGCTAGACAGGCGCTAAATTGTTTATTCACAACAGTCCCGAGATGGTGCTGCTTTCGCAAGCCTCCCACAAGTCATAGGCTGTCTCGGGAGGTCAGCAATCCAGCATCATCAAATGTTTGTCCAAGGCTTCAAGTAGCACCACGCATAACGTCCGGCTATTTTACCCCTCCTGCCGCCTCCCTGACGGCACTGGCGAAAGTATATTCGAATCCGCTACCCGCGCCGCCACGCTCAGAGCGCCGTTAACCCAAGCGACGAAAATACGTCCGTAACCGCAGAAGCCGGCAACAAGAGGGTTGCTATCGCACGCTGGAACCCAAATTACCTTTCAGGACTTTCAAATAACTCTCGTCAGGAAATTTCCTACAAAAGCTTCGGCCGTTTCGCGTAGGCCGTCTCCCGAGGCTCGGCTAACCTACGCTAAAGGTTAAAGAGTTGAAATACAGGTTCCGTACTCATCTCCATTCCTTAAGTTGTCCCCTATATACTAATCACTCGGGTGAATCGTCTTGATGTTCAAATCTAAAGCTCTTCTGACTATGCTAATGCTTGCCAGCGCAAGCCCAGTGTTTGCTGCAGCTACCGCTGATTTGCGTATAACGGGCACCGTTACCCCTGCTGCATGCACGCCAGTGTTTGCGAATGGTGGTGTGCTTGATTTTGGCAATATTGCTGCGGGAAGTTTGAAATCCACAGACTATACTAGTCTTCCACCCCGCGAGATAACCTACACAATTACGTGTAATGCGCCAATTGCCATCGCTACAACTTGGGTAGATAACCGCGCCGACTCTGTTGGTCCTGACTTCGTCCCAAATCATGACTTTGGACTTGGAAAGCAGGGCGCCGCAAATATTGGTGCTTACACTATGGCCCACATTGGAAGCCAAACGTCAGCAGACGGCTCTACGGTTGACCTGATCATTGCTAACACAGGTTCTTCAGTTTGGGCTAATAACTCATCAGGAAACATGCAGGTTATGCGTAATACGATGGTCTCCTATGCTCCGACAGGCACTTTAATACCCGGAGCGTACACCACTTATTCTGGAGCGTTGACCGTGCCAGTAGTACTTAGTCCAATGAACACGTTGGACGTAACCACTCAGATTGATCTTGACGGTCTTGCTACTATGGAGGTGGTTTATCCTTAATGCGTAGCTATCAACTATGAAAGTAACTGCAGAGAAATCTGCGTTGCTCAATAGTGCCTGCTTGTAATATCTCGAGAGCCCTGCGGTGTAGCAATATCTGCAATGTTGGCCTTTATGTGCAGGGCTTTCTATGTGGACAAGCAAACTATAAATACTTTTAAGTAGGACTGATAGTACGCCTCGCTATCATTGCTACGCCAATACTGTCTTGCCAACAGTAGCGCACTATGTGAGGTTTGCTCGAAAATCTCCGACAGTTTCGCGTATAACGCCTCCAGGAATCGTACTTAAATATTATTAGCTAAATATCTATACCTAGGTACCTCATGATGCTGATTAATTCTAAAGCTCTTCTAGCCGCGCTGACGCTCGCCAGCGCAAGCTCAGCCTTCGCTGCTGCTACCGCTGATTTGCGAATAACTGGCACCATTACCCCTGCTGCATGCACGCCGGTGTTTGCGAAAGGTGGTGTGGTCGACTACGGCAATATCGCGGCGGAAACTCTTTCCTCAACAAGTATAACCAAGCTTTCGAAAGAGTATTTAACATACACAATTACATGTGATGCACCCGTTGCTATCGGTACATCTTGGGTCGATAATCGAGCCGATGCCGGCGGTAACGGCTCCGATTCTTTCGGACTTGGGAAGCAGGGATCGAAGGACATAGGCTTTTATCAAATACGGCATGTAATTGGCATAGCGAACGCAGATGGCGCAGATGCTGACAATGTCTACAGTGAGGCAGGCTCTGCCTGGAAACGTTACAATAACGAGTGGGTTCGCTCAGACAATGGTCAGATAGTTTCCTTCGCCCCTACCGGCACCTTAACCCCCTTTGCTTATACCACTTATTCTGGGGTCTTAGAGATACAAGCATCTATTTTTGAAGCAAACAGTTTGGATATGACCTCTGCGATTGATTTTGACGGCCTAGCTACCATGGAAGTGGTTTATCCTTAATGCGTAGCATATCAACTATGCAACTGTAGAGAAATCGCGTTGCTCAATAGTACCTGCTTTTAATATCTCGAGAGCGCTGCAGCGTAGCAATCTCAAGGCGCGCTATCACGAATTTTGGTTGATACGCGCGCTGTGCACGCAGAGCGTGGCCACACTTGGCTTTTGCAGGCATGTGAGCCAGCTAATCGAATGTTGAAACCTCCAACCGAAGCCATCGCTGGGAAATTTCCTACAAGCGCTTGGGCCGATTCATACCGACGCAACGGCCACATTCACATATATTACTTTCATCAGCGGCGGCCGAAGTGATAAGTAGTTTAACTCACAACTAACAATTTCTGAAGCTTCGACACTTACTTAGCACATACTGTTCCTCAATAGTCTTTAAGCATGTGCTTTCCTATGTATCGAAGCAGGCTGACGCTTTTTTAAAGCCGAATATCCGGTAAGTCATAATCGCGTGTGGAGAGTCCCTTGAGTAATTCAAAAATCACTAGCATTGTAATTTTTTTCTTGTCCTTCATGTCTGTCAGCACGTTTTCCAGCGCAGCTGGTATGGTGCCTGAAACCTCTGTAGTCATGGTAAAGGTCGCCGACGGAGAAGGCACTATCAATATTACTAACACCGACAGTAAAGCAGCGCTGTTATACACTTCGCTTGAAAATTTGCCTGAAGATAATGAAAATTTTTTAGTGGTTACGCCTCCGGTAGCGCGAGTTGAAGCAGGCGAAAAACAGTTGGTTCGGTTTATCATTCAATCTCAGGCCCCAATCACTACCCAACGTCTTAAGCGCGTAACTTTCGAAGGTATTCCTCAAAAAAGCTCGGATGGAAAACCGACTGTTGGCGTTACAGTTCGCCAAAACCTTCCCGTTCTGATTACCCCAGCAGACTTGCCTGAGAAATCAGACCCTTGGACCTTTTTGACGTGGTCAGTTAATGGTCAGACACTGACAGTTAAAAATGACAGCCGCTACATCGTTCGTCTAAATCAGCAAGTGAACATCTTACCTGCCGACATCAAACTCGCGTTGCGGCGTATGTATATTTTACCCGGCGAAGTTGAGACTTTGCAGCTTCCATCTGGCAGCTCGGTTACAGCTGACTCCACCATTCGTATCTATCCAGTCAGCGCTTACGGTTACGGCAACAAGCCTTTCGATACGGTACTCAGCAAGTAACTTTAGTCTTAACTTCTCAGACAGTAGATTTCATGACCCTCATACCTACGAAGGTGTATGCCGCGCGAGAGAAAATGCGCACCGTTAGCACGTCCATACCGGTCCCTCAGCTAAAACCGCTGATACTGCTGATAGCCGGCTTGTTGGCCTGGGAATCACAGGATGCTACGGCGGCTAATGTTGGCACCGCTCCTACCGACAACTCGAAGTTGACGGGTGTGAATGATGCCTTGTTCGACGTAGACATGCTGAAAAGTCGCGGTTTGGACTCCAAGGTCGCTGATTTCTTCAGTAAGGCTCCACGTTTTAGTCCTGGAACGCGTCGCGTCGGTCTGCGCGTCAATGGAAACGAGCGCGGGACTGTGGATGCGACCTTCAATGGTGACGGACAGCTGTGTTTTAACGCTGCCTTAATGGATCAGGCCAACCTGATCCTTCCAGACGGCCGCTATGAGTTGGTAGGGGATAAAGGGGGTTCGGATAATGCCTGCTTCGATTTCGTTGCCGCATTTCCGCAGACTGAAATCGAATTGCGCCCAGCCCGAGAAGAAATTTCGCTTGTGGTCAGCACTGACGCGTTGCGCCCATTGAGCGAAGACCTAGGCACCTATCATAGCGGGGGCACTGCTGGCCTGATTAACTATGAGGTTCTGGGCCAGAACAGTCAGTTTTCCGATGGAACGAACCGTTTCTATACTGCCAATACCGAGTTGGGTTTCAATGCCGGCGACTGGCTTGTACGCAGTCGGCAGTCGCTCACCGTGCAAAATGAGACTCGCAATTTCCAGTCGCTCTACACGTACGCGCAGAAGACGTTTGTTCCTTACAAGTCGACCTTGCAAGCTGGCCAGATCAATATCCGTAATTCGGTCTTTCCGGGGGCCGCTATCACGGGTTTGCAGGTAACTCCAGATGCTGGTCTGGAGGGGAAGGACCTGGGTGGCGCCACGGTGGAAGGCATTGCTCAAAGCCAGGCACGTGTCGAAGTTCGTCAAGCTGGCGCGCTTATTCATACGTCATTGGTGCCCGCAGGTCCCTTCAAGCTACCTAACGTTCAAGTGCTCAACGGTTTCACCGATCTTGATGTGCGGGTCATTGAAGCCGACGGTCAGCAACGTAGCTATACGATTCCCGCTGCGTCACTGGCTAACGTGTCGATGAGCGCTCCGGGGTATTCGATGGCGGCCGGCAAGGTACGAACCTTTGAGAGTGATCAAATGGATTCTCCGTTGGTCGTCACTGGCAGCGGAGGCTGGCTGTTGAGCCCTACCAGTAAGCTATCAAGCGGCCTCATGATCAGCTCCAATGATTACCAGGCGATAGCGTGGACTTTGGACTCAAGTTTGACGCCCTCTACTTCGGTCAGTTTTCGTAATACGGCGTCTAGATCAGGCGAGGAAAAGGTCGTGGGTACCCAGGCAAGCGTAAGCCTCAATACCAGCCTTGCGAAGAATGTAAGCGCAGGCGTGAACGCTACCACGCAGACCCGGGGTTTTCGCGATCTTCTTGACACAACCCAGGTTCCGGCAGACGGCTATATCAGCGGGCTTAGTCAAAACCAGTATGGTTTTTCCTTGGGCTGGAGTGATGACTTGTTTGGAAGTGTTACTGCAAGCTATTCCGCCTCGACCTCGTTTGGCGGTCACCAGACACGCAGTGTGAGCGCTGCGTGGAATAAAAACTTTAAGCACGCGAACGTCAGTATAAATGTTGAACGAAGCCTGGGTGAGACCGGCTACGACGACGACTACCTGAACCGAGGGCGAACCCGCAGTATTAATAATGCCAACGGCGATACGGCGGTCTACGTCACCGTAAGCGTCCCACTCGGCAAAAGCCGTGGCGTTCGCAGTTACGCGAACAAGCGAAACGGTAATACGCGTTTCGGCGTAACGCTGAACGATTACAGCAATGATGTGGCGACTTACAGCATCAACGCTGAGCGTGACACACTTAACAGGAAGCAGGATTTATCGGGTAACGTGAATATGATTCCGCGTTATACCCAAGTCAACCTAGGTTATGCGAAAAGCGGCTCAGAAAGCACCAGCTATACCGGACAAATTCGCGGCGGCGTCGCCGTTCACGAAAATGGCTTGACGTTTTCGCCTTATCAACTGGCAGACACGTTCGGCGTCGCTAAAGTCGGCGACGTTTCTGGCGTAAAGATTAATACACCTAGCGGTCCGGTTTGGACTGACCGATGGGGCAATGCGGTGATCCCACAAGTTAATGCATACCAGAACACACAGATTGAATTGGAAACAAAAAGCCTGCCGCGCAACGTCGATATTCAGAATGGTTTCAAAGCGGTAACTGCAGGGCGTGGTTCAGTCAGCAAGCTAGATTTTCCGGTCGTAGTCTCCCGTCGAGCATTGCTACAGGTTACTGATGACAACGGCCACCTGCTTGGAAAAGGTAACTCTGTCCTGGACAGCAAGGGCAACTTTGTCACGACGGTCGTCGAAGATGGCAAAGTATTCTTGACGAATGGACAACTGAGCGAACCATTGTCTATCAGTTTAGGTGATGGAAAAAGCTGTGCGATTCATTACCAGCTGCCAGTTGAGCCTGATTTAAAGGTTTATTTTGAAAACACTTCCGCTACCTGTACTGCGATTTGATAGGCCTCTTCTTAATATTTCAGGAACAGATATGAATAAGTTCTCGCATCAACGGAACACTACTTTATTTGCATCGTGGCTCCTGATTGGGCTGCTAAGCGCTGGTCAGGCGTTCGCTCAAGACTGTGAAGTCAGCGTGAGTAATTCCGCAGTTGACTTTGGTCGAGTAGTTCAGCATGGAGCGAACGATGCCGTAGTTGCCGGAAATATGCATAAACTTGGGAATCGCTCGATTAGTCTCAACGCTATATGCCCAGCGGGCTCCAAACTTGAACTCAGCGTGCTCGGAGAACACCAGGCCGAACAGTTCAAATTCGCCCAGCGGGGGAACATCAGCGTGAGTTTGAGCAATGCTCAACTCGACGGCCGTCGAGTCGATCTTGCCCAGATTAAGACATCCGGTGCTGTCCCAGGCGTATCTTCTCCTTCGCTGGTAGCGACGCCCGGAGATTTGATCATACCAACGAGTGGTGGGGTCACGGCTGAAGGATCTGTGTTGTCGGTCCAGATCGAGGTTCGGCCCATGATACCCGTTGCTGAATTTAAAACACGAGATACGAAAACCCTGGAGGCGAACTTGTCTTTTGAGGTCAGGGCTTACTGAATAGATTTTTTAATGCCCAGTTGACGTCAAAGAATATTCCCTCATCACAGCATCGAAATCGCGACTTCAATGCGGGGTGACTATCGCCACCATCCAATGCCGTGAATTAATACGTTTAATCCGCGGCATACATTCTTTGCATGCCGGGTGCATCCTCTATCTGGTTGCATACTATAGCTCAATCACGGCATCCAGATAGAGCTTTAAGTAAAAGCGTTTCTGAATGGTGAGCATCGCGGGTGACTGCAACTTTAAGTGCAAAGGAATAAAAGTCAGATCAGCCATGCCAGGCGAGCGAGCCGGATTTGGCTCTAACCGTACTGTGCAGGTTACCGACAGCAGCAAGTCCTCAATTGATGCCGAATACGGCTATAGCTACGATATCAATGCGCCTTGCGGCTGTCGGTAGGTAAGCGTTATCTGGGGTTACCTACCATATTGAAAACATTCTCCGTTCAGCTTCGGATGGTTTTTTAAGTCACTTTCCATATCGTAACCGTCGGAAATTTCCTACAAATACTACTGATGATTCGTCGTTATTCCCGCGAGGCGTTGGAGCATTATGAATCATCGCTATTTAACGAGAATCGCACCTATGCTCACCTCTCCGCTTCGACTAATCGTCCTTGAAGACCATGCGTTCCAACGCGCCATTGCCGTTAACATGCTGCGCCAGTCGGGATATGTAGAAGTCTTTAGTGCTGCCGACGGCAACGAAGCTTTGGCTGTGTTGGAAAAGGTTGGGCCCGTAGACATCGCCTTGTGCGACTTGCGCATGGAAGGTATGGACGGGCTCGAATTCATTCAGCAAGCTGGCGCTTGCGGGCTGGTTAAGTCGATCATCGTTTGCAGCTCTGTATCACCGGACCTACGCCGCGCAGTAGGCCAGGTCGCCGCTCTTTCAGGCCTTGAATTGCTTGGCGACGTTGGCAAACCGTTGAAGTACGAGCCATTAGAACTGCTTTTAAAAAAATACGTAGCTAAACCCGCTGTTAAGGTGCAACCACAGAGAGTCATCGATCTACCGAGTGAATATGAAGTTCGCCGCGCGATTGCGGCAAAGGAATTTACCCCGTACTTTCAACCCAAATTCAACCTGCGGACCGGAAATGTAAAAGCGGTTGAAGTACTCGCCCGCTGGCAGAACCCCACCCTAGGGCTATTGCCGCCATCGCTTTTCTTGCAGACAGTGGAACGTTGCGGTCTGATGGACCAACTGCTGTTTGGGCTGATGGAAAAAAGTTTGCACGTGCAGCAGCAGCTTAAAAAACGCAGTCATGGCCTCAATTTCGCTTTCAACATGCACTCTTCGCAGCTATCCAGCATGCACCTGCTCCCTAGGATCAGAGGGCTGCTCGCCGAGCATAATATGCCAGGATCAGATCTGACCTTTGAACTCACAGAAAGCGGGTTGTTGGAAATCTCCGCCGCCAGTCTGGATACTTTAGTTCGCCTGCGGATGATGGGCTGCAACCTGTCAATTGACGATTTTGGTGCTGGCTTTTCATCGCTCCAGCGCATGTGTCAGCTACCATTCAACGAGCTTAAAATCGATGCAGAATTCGTCCGCATGCTTGGCCATGAGCCTCGTTGCGAGGGAGTGATTATAAGTACTCTTGCGCTGGGCAAAGAGCTGGGGCTATCTGTTGTGGTTGAAGGTATTGAGACCGAGCATCAACGCCGGCAACTGCTTGAATGGGGCTGTGTTGAAGGACAGGGTTACCTGAAGGCTCGGCCTATGAACGGCTCAAGCCTGGCTAAATGGATGGACTCTCTCCGTCTGATCCAAAGTGATAGCTTTGGTGAAAGCAGGTGAAATATCTCAGCAAAAATACCTTTAGGATAATGGTTGCACATGATGAGTATGCACAACGCGTAGCCATTGAGAAGTATTTGAATAGCCTCGGGTATTATCACATTGCACCCGTAGGCTCATTCAAGGACGCCGTGATACTCAGCCAGCCTCCTTGCAAAGCATTTGATCTGCTGATTATTAGCCCGGGACTCTGCGCTTTCGCCGAGCAAGGCTTATCGTTCGAAGATAAGGGTATGCCGAGAGTTTCCAATATATTCATCTGTGAGGATCAATCGGTCTTGACACAAAAAAAGGGTACTCGTGAGTCAACGAGGTCTGAACACGTAGATGATTAGGTAGAGCAACTGGGTTTTATCACACACGCATTCTTTAACTGGGGGGACAGATGGGGGGACAAAATCAGTGAAACCGAAAAAACCGAATGAATATTAGGTAAATATCTAAAATAACGCCGGCCACAAGCCGGCTTTTTAATGTCTGCGAAAAGGCTACGCCTGCCGTCCGGAACTTGAATTCTCACTTGTCGAGAACGCGATCCTCTTGTTACCGTAACGACAACCGTCATTACAGGTATCCCATCATGGCTTCCATCAACATCCGCATCGATGATGATCTGAAACAGCGCTCCTTCGCCGAACTCGAAAAGCTCGGCGTCACGCCGTCGGAGCTTCTGCGCCAAACCCTCCAATATGTAGCAGAGCGGGGCAAGTTACCCTTCAAAGCGGCGCTGCTCAGTGAAGAAGATGAAGCGCTGATTGCCGTGGTCACCGAACGCCTCGCATCCCCTCAGCGGATCAAGGTGAGTCTGGATGACTTATGAGCTTGAGTTTGATCGACGTGCGTTAAAAGAGTGGAACAAGCTGGGCGATACGGT